>JAABUL010006184.1_pt1 | contig 14060 bp, 5 predicted proteins | sample 5559151 | NCBI WGS metagenome assembly JAABUL01 (sample SAMN10711876, study PRJNA513368) | rock metagenome | isolation source: Antarctica rocks | place: Antarctica: Victoria Land, Pudding Butte sud | reverse complement strand
AATAGGAATCTTTATTCTAGCTAGTATATCTAACTAAATATAATAGAATTAAGATTTTAAATTATATTCTAACTTAAATAAATATTTATAAGGTAGACTTAACTATAATAAAGCTATAAATAGTTTTATAGATAATATAGATAATATAAATAATAAATTAAGTTAAAATTACTATATGTTACTTATTTATCTTTAGATAAATTAAGAATAATAAATAATTATATATATTTTTAACTTTATTTACTATTTAAGCTTATCTAGTATTAAAATTTATTATAATATATTTGTATTAACTTATTATACTTATATTATAAAATTTAGAGGTTTATAGCCTTAATAATAGTAATATAATTAAGTAGTTTAGTATTTAAGAAATATCTAGTAGATTAAGGAGCTATTATTATAGTAACTATTAGTATATATTAGTATATAGCCTTATAATACTAATATATATACTAATATCTTTAAACTGTTAAAGTTTTATAAGATATATAATTAAACTTAACTAGCTATTAGAGATTTAAAAATCCTACGACTTTATTTAGATCCTTTATTATTAGCGTATTATATTACACTATTAAATATACTATATTTAATATAAATATTTTAAACTTCTATATCTATATAAAGCTTAGTCTATAGATATAGCTCTAATATTTAGAAAGTTATCGATATTTTACGGAATATTAGAATCGTATATATAGTAAGGCCGTATACGCGGTGTTTAAGTCTTCTAGTAGTAGCTACTATAGCTACCCTACGAGCTCTTTATCCGATCCCTTCCTCGCCTATAAGAACTAGTTCTTAAAGGTAGTCTAAACTAGTTGTAGGTATCTAGAACGTTGTACTAGCCTATAATCGGGTTCTTATTACGGCGTAGACCTATTTATAAGCAAGACAAGACAAGATAGGCCTAGCGTCTCGACTTGCTTATAGCTAATAGTGGATAACCTTATATAGTAAGCGAGGTAAGTAAATAGCCTTACCTTATAAGGTAGAGTATGTAAAAGGGTACTATCTTATCTTAATAAGTAAGATATATAATCCGTCTTATCTTAATTTAGTAGTTTATAGCTAAAGTAAATTTAATCTACGAATATAACCTCCGGAGCTACTACCTACGTAGGTAAGGGGTCTTAAAGTAGTATATACGTACTTATAACGCTACTAAAGTAGGATTTAGTAACGTTAGCTATCCGTAGAGATACCTATACGTATAAATATAGCTATACCTATTTAATTTAATTAACTCTAACTTTAACTAAGCCTTTATAACTATTAAGTTATTAATAGTATCGTCTAATAGTAACCTTCTACGTAGAGTAACTACTACTCTAGTTATACTAAAGACCCTTTCCGGCTTATCTAATATTACTAGTATAGCGTAGATATCTAGTACTATTATAGCTAATTAAGGCTACGTACGGCGCTTATCGAGCTAGTATTAAATTAGTAACGTATCTAGCTTTATTACTATATATCTATAGCTCGAGTCTATATAATAATTAGCTAGCTAAATATCGATATTAGGTCGCTTAATTATAATCGATTGGATTAAAGTTAGGTATAATATAAGAGCGCTTTATAGGTAGCTCTACGTTATCTAGAGGCTAATAGTACCTATATTAGTTAGTAAGCTAAGTAAATAAGCTCCTTGCTATATCGATCTAGTCTTAGTAGTTCTTCTACCGCTTCTTAAGCTAACGCTACTTATAATAAGGGTATAGTACGATAGTAGCGATAAAGATCGGTAAATTGTTAAGCTTCTTATAATAATAGTTAGGCTTCTTCTACGCTAGCTTAATATTAATTACGAAGTACTATTCTATAGTAGTTTGTTCTTAATCTAGTACGGCTAGATAAGTAGCTACGACGTTAGCTAATTAAGCTATAGATTAACTAGAAGGGGATTCTATATAAGTATCGTTAGTCTAAGGGTTATTAACCACTAGGTACTCCTTAATCTTCTACTCGAAGTAAGTAAGAAGGTCTTTAAATACCGGATAGACCTACTATATAGAGCTAAATTTACTACTAACGTAGCCCTCTAGCTTTAAAGTAGCTATCTTTAATAGCTATAATATACCGATATATTAATTAACGACGTTCTAGTCGTTTAATAAGAGTACGTCGTTAAGGATAGAGGGACGCTTTAGTAGCTTTATACGTAAATTCCTCCTAGCTCGAGCGACTATAGTATTATAAGCTAACTATTCTTCCTCTAGTATAGCGTTAATTATAGCTTATAGGTAGATAGCTCGAGTTACGCTAGTATAGAAGCTATACTAGCGTATTATAACGTTAGTAATAAGGTCGTACGTCTCCTTCTTACTATTAGGTCTAGTATATAATATAAGTTACTTCTAAAGGCCGGTAAACTTCTTAATACGTTATAGTAAGCTGCGGATCTAGTAAATAACGTTATAAAGCCGGCTAATTAGCCCTTTACGCCGCTATAGTAATAGCTATTATTCTTTAAGCTCTATTTAGTTAATATTAGTACTAAATACCTCCTTATTACTACTAAAGAGCGCTACTTAACCGATAAGGTTAAAGATATAGCCGTAATAGTAGACCTATCGCTCGTTACGTATAAAGCTATATTCCTTACTAAGCTCTATAATATAGACGCTATTATTCGGTACGTTATCTATAGTAAACTAACCGATCTTATCTTAAACGTTATAGAAGGTAATAATATTACTTACGGTATCTATAATCCTTATACTACTATACTTACTAGTCTACTTTAGTAGTAAGAGTAGCGTAGTTACTAGACGGCCGGTTATATCGATATAGTATACGTAGAGGCTAAGTAAAGTAAGCTTATTACTAGAGGTCTATAGATCGAAGGAGAAGCTAATAGAAGTAATTATAGTTACTAGTTAATTAATAACGAGGCTAACTAATTTATTATAGATATTATTAACTATCCGACTTATAGTCGTATAAGATAGAATCTAGCGCTTATAACGAGGTTATAGGTAGATAAGGAGGGCTCTAAACCGCTTACTCTCTAGTTAGTTAAAGGCTACGTAGTCGTAGATAAGCTAGTTATATAACTTCTCCTTAAAGTTATTATAATCGAAGCTAGCGTAAGTAATATTACTAATAGAAGTAGCCTTACTACTACCTATCTTCCGCTATAGATTAGCTTACTAACTACCGGGCTTCGGTATAGCTCTACTATACTTATCGACGTTATAGTCCTTAAGAAGGTATATAATAGTACCTATCGTAGCCGTACTCTTATATATAGGTAGCTTAAAGGTAGCTCTAGTACGTTTAAGAAGGTAGTACTAGCGATATAGCTAGAAGTACTTACCGGTCTTAGTATAGCGTAGTTACTAGCCTTCTACGGGCCCCTTATACTACTTATATATCTTACTAGCCTTCTTAAACTCGTCGTATAGTACCTCGTAGCCCTTAAGCTATAACTAGTCTACTAGCTCGTAGCCTACGACTTAAATAGGTAGAGGTTTTAGAGGCTAGTTATATAGGCTTTTAAACTCGCTAGTACGCTAAAAGAGGGTCGGAACCTTAAGCTAAGAGGTTACTAGTATAGATATAAGGTCGCTTAAGGTATCTATATTTATAGTAGTAGTACGCTATCGTAGTAAAGTTAATATTATTAAGATAGAGTAATACGCGACGAGACGCTAGAAAGTAAGGATTAAGCGCGGCGCGGAATTACTTTATACCGATTAGCCTAGATAGCGCGGATATAGCTATAACCCGCGCGCTAGCTCGATTAGGAAGGTTATCGTTAAATTCTAGTACTTCTATTCTCTATAAGGTATTCTTATTAGCTCGTAGTCTATAAGCTACGTAGCTAGTATAATAGATATACGTAGCTAGAGTAAGGGTTAGGGTAGTATCTTTAAACTCGCTAGTACGCTAAAAGAGGGTCGGAACCTTAAGCTAAGAGGTTACTAGTACGGATGTAAGGTCGCTTAAGGTATCTATATTTATAGTAGTAGTACGCTATCGTAGTAAAGTTAATATTATTAAGATAGAGTAATACGTAACGAGACGCTAGAAAGTAAGGATTAAGCGTAGCGCGGAATTACTTTATACTAATTAGCCTAGATAGCGCGGATATAGCCGTAACCCGCGCGCTAGCTCGATTAGGAAGGTTGTTATTAAATTCTAGTACTTCTATTCTCTATAAGGTGTTCTTATTAGCTCGTAGTCTATAAGCTACGTAGCTAGTATAATAGATACGCGTAGCTAGAGTAAGGGTTAGGGTAGTACTTCTACTTAATTCACTTTAATATAAAACACTACTATAACACTACTATCTTAATAAGGCCTTGCTTAAGACGTAAGCAAGACAGCCTCTTAATTAGTGTATTAGTTATAAGGTTACTACCTTGCCTTACTTGTCTTAAGCAAGCAAGCAAGCAAGGCCTTGCCAAGTGTCTTGCTTGTGAACAGGTCTGTTGCGGCGACTGTCTATGCCAACTTTCAAGGCCAGTTATCCTGGACAGCTTCAGGAAATGGCACGCTAGTGCCCGAAACTTATAGAACTAACAATTGCTATGGCCCGCACTGAGATTCGTTACCGCGAAGAAGAGCTTTACCAAGCTTTTGGAGCGTTCCAGGATCTGCAACATCTCAGCCTCTTGCTGGATCGCTCGGTCTTATCTGGTGGTAAGGTAAACAAGTTGGACGAAGCTGGAAGCGCAGAGGTCTTCTTGCTCCGTGTTCGTCGCTATCCACCTGGGACAACAGCGGTTGATGATTACATTTGGGTCCTCCCGCGCCACAATGAAGACGGAGGCGTTGACGAGGGCCTTGCTGCAAAAGGACTACGACTATCTGGGGAAAGCGCCCCGACTCTGTATACATTGAGCCGTTCGATCATCGCTGCCATCGACCAGGCCTAGAGGAGCACTTTCCTGAACCGAGACATGGCGATGAGCATTTACCATACCATCAATGAGTCCAAGCCTGCGTTCGCGGTCCCTTTACAGAATTTGGGGCTGCGTCTCAGGAACAGTGGAGAGATCTGCAACTTCGATATCGACGATACGCGTGAAATCTACAGACTCCTCCAGCGCTATCAAACTTCGAATGAGGACTCACAACTTGGTGTTTCCTAGCAATGTCGGCGCACTCAAGATGCAGACGGCAGGGTGGAATGCCAGGTTGAAGTGCTCGAGGACGATGAAGAGACTTTCATTGAGGACGACGAAGAGACTCTCATTGAGGGCGAGTCTACGCGAGGCGTGGACATCCGACCTCTCTTTCCGTAAAGGGTTGCTCCAGTCTTCTTTGCTGTTCAGAGGACAGTCAGACAATCGTTGATACCCAAGCCATTGATATAGCAGTATCCACGTTCCACGCTCGACGCTGGCTATCTCTTACAGTTAGTCTTTCATGCCGGACACTAAACCCGAGGTAAAGGTAAATCGTGTAGACCCTTCGTACATGTTGTAACGGCACCAAGTCATGGCACAGTGCTCTGAAACTATGGGTGAGCAACGTCAATACGGGCTCTCAGGGAAGGGTAGCTAACGTGATGCGGCCAATCTAACGAGGTATACGTTGAACAACGTTCTATTCAGCTAGTCTCAGGCGCTAGGCAAGCAACAATGACCAAGCACCAACAGCGACACGCCGCAGCAGTATCCGATCAGACGATGACAAGCAGCAAGCAGAGTAATCCACATCATCCCAGACAGCTATCAAGTTCGCATCTACTTCCGCGGTGGTATAACCGGCAATGTGACATAGTTCTGCGCCCTATCGAAATGCAAGTGGTTATTACCCATCAGCTTGGCCTATGATCGGTCTTCGGGGTAATTGTGCTAAAAGATTCCCGATCCCTGTGTGTCGATCGAGCTGACCTCGAAGACAACCTTGCCACCCTTCTCTACTACACAGCATGTCGGCCATACTTCGATATCCATGGCATAGACCTCTCTAGCTTCAATAGGTTGTACGTTAGTACTAAGATAGTCTTAGTGCGGCAACCAATCTCGGTGGCGAGGGTCCTCGGTATTGACGTGGCGGAGACTCGCTCGTAGCCAGTCTTTGGTCAGTGGAACAGGATCGCCAGCAGTCCCGGTGTAGAGTATCTCCCGCCCGTCTAGCCCAACATGTCTCAGAGTCAAGAAGATATCGATCTCGGACGGCACCGATTCTGCTGACTTGGCTTGTATCGCTGAGATGTTGAGATAGGCGGTCACATGTCCAGTGAACTCTGTCTCTTCTTCGAATGGCGCGGAAGTGAATTGCAGCTGTGTTGGTCGTGTTCCCAAGGTGTCCGATGGCCTCTCATAACCGCCAAAGCTAGCTTTTGGTTTCGGCTTGCCTCTAGCCTCCGCGACAGAACCGTGTGCCTCGTAGGAAAGAGTTTGTCCTTCCGTCTCCGAAGGCCGCTGGGTGGAGAGGGTCTGATCGGGGTGCAGATAGAACTTGGTGCATTCTGTTCGTGCAATAGGCTACTCATTCTCAGTCCGGCGAGAGAACATAGCCGCTTCGGCTTCAGAATTGTTGAATCCTGGGTCTCCCCGACGTACACACAGATTCACGGGTGGCAATTTGCCGTGCTGTGACCAGCCGACACGATCCTCGTCTTTTAGGAAGGCGTCTGGGAAAGAACGCTGAAGCTTAGCTTCTTCGTCGTAGTAGAACGGTAGGTCATAGCGTCCGGTGATAAAGCGCAGATACTTCAGCTCGGGTTCTGCGTGCAGGTAACCTTGCACATTGCCACGAAGATGAAGAAGTATTCTCCCCAGTTTGCTACACTGAGCAGTAGGACCTTAATGTCGTCCAGGTCATACTCCTTACTCGCGTAATACTCGTCGTTCCTAAAGCGATTCTCAACATTATCGATAGTCTGGTCCTGACGATTTTGACTAAAGAGTCATCATTAGAGCGATAGCCATGAGAACAATCCAGTGCACGACATACACAAGTTCAGAATCTTCCAAATAACCCTCGATTGTGTCGATGCCCCAATTGCTAGACGATCGTCCTGGGCGGCCGTACTGGTTTGTGATGACTACGCACGAAAGGAAAAAAGCGTAAGCAGTCTCTCGGAAACAAGCACAACGTTCCCTAGTGCTCACCTTGTCGGTTCCACCAGAAGGAAATAAAGGTGTTGGAGAGGATGCCACCATGCCTGCATCGGTCCCGATAGTAGTCAGACATTCCTTCCCACGGAACTATAGCAGATAAACCTTTCGCTTGCCTCGCGGCAACTGAAACGTTGAGAATTAGTTCGGGGGTTTTTCAGTTATAGGTTCACGAAGTCGTACCTCGCTACTGCGTGCCAGCATAGTAGCTGATGCCCCGCAACCCGACCTTGCTAGTGCTCCAAGGCTGCGAAGCGGCCCATTCCACGACGTCGAAGAATGCCTCGCTGGTACCTTTGCTCATAGTGTCGAGAAGACCTGGACTCTGCCCACAGCCTCGCTCATCCGCGCGAACGATAGCATAGCCGTGCTTGGTCCAGAAAGAAGGATCCGGAGTCTCCCATGCTGACTGCTTGGACTTGTGCTTGGAATTTACCTCGCTGAAAGACTGAGGGTGGAAGTTCTCGTAGGGGATGTCTTTGCCATATGGGCCGTACGTACAGAGCACAGGAACTGGCTGGTCATCGGAGCCAAGCGGCCGGTAGACGTTCACTCTGCAAAGGCCATCACTATTCTTTAGCGGCACTGTAGCGTCTCGTTCGAAGATGTATGGATAAGTGTCCTTGTCGATGGTATGCAGGTCTCGAATTTGATTAGGCATAATAGTAATACTTTGTAACTAGTGCTGCGATGTACTACTCTATATAGATTCGGTTATATAGATATAGACCTGTTTTAATAGCTCTATATCTATATCTATAGCCTTTCCGTCTATATCTATATAGACTTATATAGATTAGCTATACTTAGCGGTTTTATACTAGGTATAGAGTACCCCCTTAAGGAGGATAAAACCTATAAATCTAGCGCTCTAATTAGCTAGTTAGGTCCGGCTTAGTATTAGTCTATACTCTATATCTATATCTATATTACTTTTCTTAAGCTCTATATTTATTAGTCTATATCTATACGGCTAATTTAGTCTATATAGACGAATATCGTAGTACTATTTATAACTAGAGAGTACTTCTACCTTATCTCTAAGTACGAAAGATATCCCTCTTATAATTAGATTATCTATCTACTAGGAATTATTAGCCTATACCGGTACCTTCGTAACGGGATCTACTTAAGGCGATAGGCCTAATCTAAAGAGTCGCTATCTAATATGAATATCGGAACTATCGTAATACGCCCCGACTCGTAACGTAGACTAATCGGAATATTCGGGACCGTATTTTCTTATCTCGTATAACGTATATCGTGTAATTAACTAGTAACTAAGTAAATTGTAACGTACTATCTCAGAAGCTAAAAAGGAGGTTGATATGCTAAGGAACTAGTGCCTAAGGCTCCAATTCTTAATACAAAGGCATAGTGATTTAGAGTGATTACTGATACGAAGAGAGGCGCAGGCTCTGTCAAAGGATCTCAAAAATCTTTCGCTTCGTCGGCCATCTTGGCGCCCGATAGACCGTTGTTGTTTGTAAGGCGGAAGAATTCCAGAGACTGTGAATGGTGCCGGAGTTTGGAGGAGATGAGGTGCCCCGAATCCTTGCGAGGGATTAGCAATGCTCATTGTGGACCCTCCTGTTTTGGGCATTGCTAGAAGTCTGTCCTGTAAACATTGTCCTGCGTGTGGCTGGCACTGTTCCTGCACCCACTTCCACACACCGTCTAGCCTGGGTGCGGCTGAAAGATATGCTGGTCTACTACACCCACACCTAAATATGGCACGTCGGGTGTGGTCTTCCCGGTGACCTTTTACATCAATGGTTGAGCATTGGCGTTGTCCCTGTCCTCCACATTGCAACTGTCACGATTGTCTACTTCGAGTGCTCTTGGAGACGAACGCCTCCGTGCCATCTTGGCTCTGGGAAAGAACATGTCTGTCGACGCCACCCACGGTTCGCACCTCCACGAGAAGACGACTGGTGATGGACATGGCCAATGGCAGCGGTCACTCCGATGCTTCAGCCACGGATGCGATGGACGGAGTTTCAGCTCATACAGCAACTATCGACGCCACATGAAGGAGAAGGCTACTAGCAGGCTCCCTTTCATCTGTCCGCAGTGCAAGCGAAAGTTTTCCCGGTCCACCGCGCGCAACATACATTTCGAAAAGGGGCGTTGTAAGGAGATTGCCTTTGACGAAAACGGTGTTCCTTTCTGCACTCGCAGAGCCGACCTCGTGGAGTCCGCCGGCGCAGCCTCCGACAGTCAGAGCGAGACCGGTGCCAGTCGGCTTCAGATCCAAGACTTGGGCGATGATAGTAGTGTCGACTTGGTCGGCCAGAATAGCGGCCCATTCGCCCACTTCTATACCGAGCTCGACTGTATGCTAGGCGTCACTTTCGGAGCCTCAGCCGGCGGTGGGTCGAGCAATCATCAAGCTCTACTGTTCCCGAATACAGATACATATCCTTCCGGCTAGGTAGACCCTTGCGGTACGTCCGATCACTCTAGACTCGCTTTCTAATAGCATCGTTAACATGCGAGGCCAATAGTGTTACCAACTTACAGCATCAATACTTATGCAACTACACTTCTACTTCCTACATAAACATATACGTCCCAGCCCAACAACTCGGCTCGACTCGCCCGCTAGCTACAGTTATACTCTCGAGAAGTTCGACTCGACTACCTATCCTCTACCTCTACGCTCTGTCTTAACTACTACGTATTGCCCCTTACCTTTATACTAGTACTAGCTAGCTCTATTTAGAGTATTCGTATTCTATCTAATATCTAGTATTCTAAGGCTTAGATAGAATATAGATAAGCTAAGGCTAGATAGAATATATAGTTAGATATCTAAAAAGCTAATTTAGTACTAAAGTACGCTATTTTACTACTATATCGTCTATCGTAATTTATAGTATTTAAATTCTATATTATTACTATTTAGTTAAAGAAAGTATAGTAATCTTAAAGCGCTCTAATTAGCTAGCTAAACTTTAGCTTTAAGTCCTCTAGCCGTAAATTTACTTTAACCTCCTCCTTTAAGGATACTAGCTTTACTAACGCGTTAATTACGTAATACTATAGCCTCTATAATTCCTTATATTAAAGGACTACTAACCTTAACCCTTAACGACTCTATATCGCGTATATCTATAGACTTAGATACGCTAGAAAATAATATCGCTACGCCCTCTACTAATTAACCTCTTAAGAAGCGTAAGCGATACGATAACTACTAGAATTACGTATAGAAGCCTATACTTAGCGTATAGCTAGTCTATAAGAAGTCTAGTAAGGAATAGCGAAAGATCTAGTACTACGGCTTTACTAGTTATAAGAGATATAAGGTACTATTAACTATAGTAGTAAGTTTATACCTCTAGTTAACCTATTATATTATAAGCGAGCCTACTATTCTAGTAGCTATATTAGAGATATAATAAGACCTACGTATTATTATTAGTAAGTAGGTAGAGGATTAGAACGAAAGATAGGCGCTAGAGGTTAAAGAATACCTTCGTCTTATAGCTAATCTAAGTACTATTTAATAGGCGCTTCTACGCCTTATCGTTTACTACGACCTTCCTCTATTAACTATAGAATAACTAGAGCTTTATACGCTAAGATATAGTCTTAATAACTAAGTCGACGACGTTATATAAAGAAGCTATTAAAGTATAACTATCTAAGTTACTTAAACGTTTAACGTACGCTAACTAGAGCTAAAATAGCTATTATAGTCGTCTCGTAGCCTTCTTTACCTTATAAGTAATACTTAGACGTTACTTAACTATAAGGAGCTATAGTCTATTACTTTATACTTTATTAATACTAAAGGAAGGCTTTATAAGGCTCTATTACCCCTTTTAAAGCTCTATAACGATTATAGTAGCTAGTAAGTTATATAGGTAATTATAGAGGTCCTTAACTTCTATAGTATTAAAGATAACCTTAGATATATTACTATAGATAACGCTATAGCTAATAATACGCTCTATTATAAGCTTAGTAAATTAATTAAAGGATAGGACCTACTATAGCGTTATCTACGCTACCTTAACTATATTATTAACCTTATAGTATAGCCCTTCCTCTTTATAAAGAATAACGCCGTAGTAAAGGCCGTAATAGAGTACGTTTCCGAGCTCCGTAGTATTAAGAGCTATCTAATTAAGTAGTTTAAGGCTAAGGAAGAAGGTAGATAGATTAAATAACTATTTATTAGCTAATAAGCTATAGAAAATATATAGTAACGTATAGATACTATAATTCTAAAAGGTTAGAACGTAGTAAGACTAATCTCTACCCTTTTGTAAAGAGGGAGCGTAGCGTAGTATATACGCTAGCGATATACTAAGAGGCTACGTTAGTAGTATTCTATATAGCTATACTCTATATCCTTATAATAGTTCCCTCCTTTAGAGTACTATTCCCGGTACTTATTATCTATAGGTAGTTAGCTATTTATTATATCGTATAAATATATCTATTTATTATATAAAAGAATTTATAGGGTTTAGTCCTTTCCTATTAGGTAGCTTAGCGCGAATTTTAGGCGTTACTATAGTAGCGCGCTATCGCTATATATATATTATATTTACGCGACTAGCTTTACCTCTTTTCTAACTATAAATCTTTATATATTCTTAAGGTTAGTTATTATTCTCTAACGCTTCTCTAATAGTTCTTTATATCTCTAAACTCTTCTCTCCCTTTATACGTATATTATAGAGAGCGCCTTCGCCTTACTATCGATAGACCTACGTATTACTATTAGCTTAGACGTTATCGTAAATACTTCCTTAAAGGGAGCTAAGGTTACGCTACTAAGTAGTTCCTATAAGCTTAAGATACGTATTCTTTACTATATTTACTACTATTATAATCTCGCCCTTAGTATATATTTTAGCGTAGCGTATACGCGTCGTTATTAAGGATCTACTAACGCGCGTATAGGAGTTAAGCGTTACGATAGTCGCTTAGTAGGCCTAATCTTTAAGAAATACTTTTATTACTTCGCTAAATATAAGGCCTATATACCTATTATCCTTAAAGACCTCGTTATCGCTTTTAATACTACCTACGACCTTATCTTAGAGCTAGAAGAGCGTAATAGTATCGCTATCGACGACGAGGCGCTACGTACTCGCGCCGCTACTATAGAGGTAGCTAATAAAGCTACTAAGAAGGTAAAGAAGGGGAAGAAGGGAAAGAAGGATAAGGAGGACGAGCTTTCGACTAGTTTATAGTAGTAAAGGTAAAGCTAAAGTCCCTCCTTAACCTCTACGACTATACTAAGAGTAAGTAGATAGCTAGGGCGTATACGCCTCGTAAGCTCGTTACTAGAGGCGCGAGTAATAGTAGCCTAGCTATTAAGAAAGCTAAGGTAGTAGAGTTACGCGGTATTAAGCGCGCTATAATAGCCCTTCTAGAGGTTAAGAGGATCGTACGTTCTACTCTCTTAATTAACTCTTCCTTTTAACTTAGCTAACCCTCTACGTAGAGTCTACGCGCTAACGCTATCCTACTAGATAATATCGATCGTATCCTTAAGGGAGAGACGCCCCTTAATAATAATAAGGTACACGGTCCTATTAGTAAGGACGTCTATAGCTACTCGCTCCGATTACTAGGTAAGAAGGAAGATAATAAGAAGGGCGTAATTAATCCTATTAAGGAGAAAGAGCGCGTTATAACCCTTATAACTTCTATATATCCGGCGCGCTAAGGTAGCGCTACTACTCCGTAAGACGACCTAACGATAATAACTAGCGCCTAAGGCTACTATACTCTTACCCCTATTAAAGACCTCCTCGCCTAAGCCTAAGCTAGAGTAGTACCGTCTATAGAGGGCGCGAGTAGCGCGCGTACTATATATATAGTACGTAAGCGCGGCGTTAATAAAGCGTTTAGAGCTAACTCTACCTACTTTATCTCTATTAATAACCCTAGTAATACCTCTAATATCGGTACTACGTTCGGTACGCGCCCCCCCCCCTACCGCTAATAAGGATAGCGCCGTTACTACGTAAGTATAGTTAATAGCTACTAATAAAGCGGCGAGGAGCTAGTATAAGAAGGTAGCTAAGGTAGTAAAGAAGGTAGCTATAGCTAACCGCGCCCTTAGCTTTAACAATAGTATTAAGACCCGCTTACGTAAGAAGTAGAAGAAGAAGCTAGAGTTTATAGAGACTAAGGCGGAGGTTAGTAATAGTAAGGAGTAAGTAGAGCTAATAATCGGCGCCTACGTCGTAACTACGCTTTACGTACGGTTCGATAAGCTAGGTGTTGCGATCCTATAAGTAGTATTACGTAAGTGCTTCTTTAAAGAGTAGGTGGTAGTAGGTGTTTAGGTAAGATAACTCGAATGTACTGTGAATAGTTGTAGACCTTTTAGTAAGATTATAATATAAGTTAAATATAAGTATATCGAAGACATCCTTAGTTCCTATATACCTAAGTAATTATGAGTTACTCTATAGTGCTCCCTTACTCTGCTTTATAGAGTAAGTGTAGAGTATAGAGCAAACTAGCTACTCTGTTGTCTCGGCTAAAGCCGTAAGACGGAGTAGTCCTTATTCTACCCTAAACCCGCGTATTCTATATTATACTCGTAACACTATCCCCCTTCTAGCTTAGCTCGTCCCGAGCTATATAGTTACGTTTCCCTTGTCTCGTTATTCGTCATTCGTATATCCTCTTACGATGCCTAAAGAGTCGAACCCTTCTAGTACCGTCCGTCGAAAACGCCTAGCCGAATTTATTACCTCTAAGGGAGAAGTAATAGTCCGAAAATGTAGTACCTATATACGTTATAACCGGGTATATCGGGTTCATTTGCGCTCTAGCAAATATAGTAAGTATCTAAGTCGTAACTAAAGGTGCGACGTCCGGATTACTTAGTTAGAGTTTTCGCGTCTTCGCTCCGAGAAAGAGAAGCTCGATTAGGGAATAAAGGACGCTCGATCGACGTAAGATTCCTTGTTTCTAGAACTAGAGAAGTTGTAGACG
>JAABUL010006183.1_pt1 | contig 14060 bp, 2 predicted proteins | sample 5559151 | NCBI WGS metagenome assembly JAABUL01 (sample SAMN10711876, study PRJNA513368) | rock metagenome | isolation source: Antarctica rocks | place: Antarctica: Victoria Land, Pudding Butte sud | reverse complement strand
TCTTATTAAATTTCTTATTAAATTTCTTATTAAATTTCTTATTAAATTTCTTATTAAATTTCTTATTAAATTTCTTATTAAATTTCTTATTAAATTTCTTATTAAATTTCTTATTAAATTTCTTATTAAATTTCTTATTAAATTTCTTATTAAATTTCTTATTTCTATTATTTTTAAAAAGATTTAATTATTGCTATATATTTTATATAGTTTTTATAAATCTTTTTAATCTATTATTATTATATTTGCAATATATTTTATTTTTATAACTAATTTTTTAGCTCTTTATAATAAATAATAGTTATGTTTAATTTTTTTAATTTTTTTTCTATTTTTTAATTTTTTTTTAATTATTATTACTCTTATATTACTTCGGATTGCAACTTATTCTAGATAGAAATTTCTATTCAAGATAAACTTTATCTATGCTTAGCTTATACTTAATATAATTATATTAAATTATAGAAGTTAATAGCAATTTTCGCTTGTAATCGAAATGCAAGCTTAGTATATATATAGCTTATATAAAATATAAACGTTTTTATTCAATATTAACTAAAAATTAACTTCTAGAGTTTTGTTTCTTTCTAGTATATACTAGATATAAACTTAATTCTTTATATCTATTGTATTGTTGTAATTGTTTAAAGTCTATAATATTAAGTTTAAAAACAAAGTTTATATATTGCAAGATTAAAATTTTATTATAGCATAAACTGCTTCTAGACGTAGTATAAATTCTATATAGTTTTATATCTACGCAATTCAACTACTTGTTTTGTATATATATTATATTTAAGTTTAGTCTATATTTAATTCAAATCTTAATAACAATATATTTTTCGATAGTATTATTTATTTTTTTGTCTTCGAAATCTATATATCTTTTAGCAAAAAAAATTCTTCTATATTTAAGAATCTTGCAAATTAAGATTAACAAACAATTTTACAATAAAAAAATAAAATTAAAACTTACTCTATACTAGATATTTGCTAAATATATATAAATAGATTTTAAATCTTAATAATATTAATACTACTAAATCGAATACAATATTAAGTAATTAAAATATTAACAAAAATACTTTTATAAATAATCTAAAAAATTAAAATATATTAAACAATTAAAATCTCAATAGTTTTAACAAATTATTGCTTATAAAACTTAAAAGAATAGATTCTCTTTTATATATTATATCTATTATATATTAAATTAATATTTATTATACATAGAGCTTTATTAACGTTAATAGAATTGCAATTATTTTTAAAAAACGCAATTAAGTAGTTGTATTAAAAGTGCAAAACTATTATAATATTTTAGTATATTTATATATATATTTAAAGAAGATTCTTTATTTTATATACAAAAAAAGTACAATATTGTAGTCGAGTAACTAGATAATATTAGTCTATAAACTTGGAAATGCTTGTTACTAGTATTAGCAATCTATCTACAATATATATGCAATCTCTTTTACTTAGATTTTAGAATTTTAGCTACTTAATATATTATTAGATTGTATAGTATAATTTATATATATATTGCAATAAGTCTTTGTTGTTATAGTTGTTTACTAATTAAAATTCTATTTTTATCTTTTTATATTAAAGTTGAAGACAAGATTTTAATTACAACAATAAATATTAAAACAATAAGTTATTAATATATCTCTAGAAACAATTTTAGAAATTTAGAAATTTAAAAATTTAAAAACTTAAAAATACAAAAAAAAAGTATAAAAGACAAGTTAATCTTAACAAATTATTAAAAATTAAAAACTTTAGAAATTAAGAATATAAAATTAACAATTTAGAAATTAAAATATTATTAGATTAAAAAGCAAAAAAAGAAGAAACAAGATTAAAATATTAGAAATAGCAATAAAAGTTGTAAATTTAAAGATTAAAATATTTTATTAAAATTGCAACTAATATTTATTGTTAAAACAATAAATTGTTTGCTAATTATAGTAATATTATTAAAAGAAACTTTTTAACAATATAATTAATCTATTTGCTTAAAAGTAAAAACGCTATTTAAACTTTTTTTTAATAAAGATTGAAACAAATTTTTAACGCAAAGATATTTGTTAACAATAAATCGACAACTAATTAAGAGAAACAATAAAAAATATCTATTTATAAACAATTAAAAAGATAAAGAAGCAATAAACGAAAAAACAACGCAAAGTTAAAAAGAAAAAAGAAAATCTTTTTCTAATATTTTTGCAAAGAAAAGAAAAAGACTTGCAAATTAAAAATATTATTATTTAAATTAACTATTATTACTAGTTTTTTTGATTTAGTAATTGTTACTTTTACTATTTATTATTAAGCTATTCTTTTAGAAATAATATCTTAAAACAATAAAAAAATTGCAAAACTCTCTTTTAATATATTTATATTAATAACAAGTTTACTTAATAACTTTATAAAAATCGTAAAGTTCTATTATTATATAATTTTTTATTTTTTTTAGAAATATCAAAAGTATTGCACTTTAATAAACTTAATATTATTAATTTTCTAAATTAATTCTCGAATCTTTGTAATAAATATAAAGTTATTTTTTAGTATAAAATTATTAAGTTGTCTCGATATTGCGACAAGCTTATAAAAGATTTTATTAAATTTATTATTATTTAAGCAAATAAGAAATAAATTGAAATAATAAATAAATTAAAAAAGAAATATAAAGATAAGAATTTAAATTAGAAAATTAACTCTTGTGCTTTCTTAAAATCTTTAAAAGATATATTAAGAGCAAAGTCGAATAATATTTGTAAATATAATCGACAATTTAAAATTATTTTTTTAAAATTTATTAAACTTAATTAAGTAGATAAATATATTAGATTTTTGTAATATTTAAAGAATCTTTTTTGCAATATTTGTACTAAGATAATGCAAAAATATAAAGTTAATTTAAACAACACAATTATTATAATATTTAAATTGTTATACAAAACAATTATAAAAATAATTAAAAATAAGACAATTATACAAGAAATAAATATTAATAGCAATTAGACTATATAACAAGTTGCAAATATTAATATAAGTAAATTAATAAATATAATTAATAAATAAGAAGCACGATTTTGTAAATAAAAAAGTTATATCAAAGATAGTTTTTGCTTTTTTAGTATCGCTAGTAATTGCAATTAAAAACACAAAAATTAATAAAATACTAAATATCTTAATAAAAGCTTTTAGTTTTAAAGATCTTAAGATTAATAGTACTTATAAAATAATAAAGAGCAAAACTTATTAAATAGTTTAATAAGCAATAATAACGCAATTATAAAAAGCTTTGCATATTGTATCTTCTTAAATTTAGATAACAAATCAAAATTTATTTTAAGAAACAATTTATATTTATTAAGAATTTGTTTTTGTTTTTAAGTACAATTAATAAAAATAAAAATAAAATAAGTACTTGTTTTGTTACAATTTATATAGATAATAAATTTGTTCAAAGTTAATAATCTTAATAGCAAATAAGAGAATTTATATAAATAAAAACAACAAAATTTACTATAAGTTTAAGAATTTTAGAAACAAAAAAATTAAGTTGTCTCTTAACAATACAAAAATTAAAAAAAAAACTATAAGAATTTGTTTTCAATAAAGAGCGCAAAATTATATTCGAAATTTTGTAATTACAATAGCAACAATAAAATTAAATATTAATTTTTTGTCAAAAAATAAAAAGAATAATAAATCGAATTTAATAATAATAAAGATTCGAGAAACTTAATTAAAATAAGATTCTTTTAAGCAATAAATACTCTAAAAGCTCTTAATAGAGCAATCGATTAAAGTGTTTAAAGAAAGAATTAAGAAAAAAAAGAAATTCTTAAAGATTAAAAATATTAGATCTAAAAATTACTTTAAAAATAACAAAAATCTTAAGCAAAAAAATATATATAAAGAAAAGAGTAATAAAAACAAAAATAAAGAATATTACAATAAAGAACGTTCTCGCGATAATTAACTTTAATTCGAGAATTATTAAATATTAAAAAAACAAATCTAAAAAAAAGCAAAAGACTCTTGCAAACTATATACAATAAATAAAATATTCAAAGAGAATATTATAAACTATAAAGAATCAAGTTAATTTAAAAACTCTAACTCAAAGTATTTTTATCTTAAGAATAAAAATAAAATTAATAAAATTTCTAAATTTTTGTTTTAACTTAAGTTGTTCTTTCTTTTGTTCTCTTTTTAATAAAAAGTTTAATACTATAGTAATTAAAAGAAAGTCTTAAAAGTCTACAAAAAAAGAGAAAGAAACAATTGTTATTGTAAAATTAATTAGCGCTAAATCTATTAAAATTGTCTATTTTGGAAATATTGTTGCAAGAGTAAAATCTCTTAGAATTTTGTATATTGTTGCTTACTTTATTGCGTAAATATAGTTAAAAAATATAAAAATTAAAGCGATATTTAATAGTAATACAAAAATTAATTGTATTAATAAGAGTTTTGCAAATAGAATTAATTTAACAAATCAACAAGATATTTTTATCTTATTAATAGAAATTACAAAAGCACGTATTTGTTTCAAAAAAATAATAAAAAATAGAAAGATATTAATTAAGAGAATAATAATTTATACTATTATCTTTGATATTTTTCGATTTAATTACAAAATTCTATTAAATCGATCTTTTTAACAAAGTATTCGAATAAACTTTGTAAATATAAATAACAATTCTTTAAAAGTAACAATTTATTTTAGAGACAAAGCAAAATATATTAATGTTTTAAGAATATTTGCTAATTATTTTAATAACAATAACAAAAATATTATATTTTTAAAGAAATTTTTAAATCTTTAAATAATTGTTTAGTTAATATAATTGCTCGACTTTGCAAATTTAATTGCAAGAAATCTTTAAAGATAAAAATTAAATTATATTAAAGTAACAATATTGCAAAATAAGATTAAAAGAAAAAATTAACAAAAGTTTAATTAATTAGAGCAAACAAATAATACTAGCGTTTGTTTATTTGTCAATATAGTTAATTAGAATCGAATTAATATTTGAATTAATATTATATTTTAAACATTTTTAAGATTTTTAATAATTTGAACTTTTTTAATTATATATTATAAAAGAGACTTTTACTATTCGATAGTTTAGAAAGTTTAATATTCTTTGTTAATTTTTTATTATATTGCGTTCTCTTATTTAAGTAAATACAATATATAAGCGAAAAGCTTAGAAAAAAAATCTAATAAATATAAGCGATTTAAATAATTCTATTTTAAACAAGTATCTAAACTAGAAAGAAATATTAAAGTTATTAATTACTAAGAATTTTTAAAAGAAGCTTAATAAAAGATATAATTTCTTTTTAATATTTAAGTTTTTAAATATTTAATATAACTCTTGTTTTATTAAGAAATATATTTAGAAGCTAATTATAAAGTTTGAACTCTTTTTGCAAAAATAAAAACTCTTAATAACTATACTCTTTAATTATAAAGTTGTTTTAATATAAAGTTTTGCTAAAATAGACAAAATTAAATCAAAGATTGTATCTAATTAGAAAATTCGCACTATAAAATATAAGATATAGCAAGTTCTAAGATTTCTAATTTTTTAAGTATTAAATTTTATTGTAATTAAAATGTTAAAAAAGCGTCTTTAAACAAGTTTGCTAAAATATTATTATAAGTTTTATCAAAATTCTTAGTTTCTAATAGATAAAAAAAAGAAAAAAAAGTATTGTATAATTAATACAATTATAAAAATAAACAAAGTAATTGTTTAAAATACTAATATATTTTCTAATATTAAAGAGTTTGCGAAAGAGTTTATCAAAATAATAATTATATTATTAATTAATTTTTTTTAAAGTATAATTAAATAAGTTTTGCGTTAAAGAGTTGCAATCTTATTGTCTTTATAACTTCTTTTAAACTACTTAGAATAATTTGTCTATTGTAGAATACTACTAATTTGATTGCTTAATTTGTAAAAATTGTAATATATATTCTTAAAAATCTTCTTAACAAGTGCTATTTATTTGTAAATAATATAAATATAAAAGAGTTTAAATTAAATTATAATAACAAGAAGATAATTCTAGAGATTAAATTGTTTGTTTTAAAGTATATTTAATAAAAAATCTTAATTTTGCAAGTTAGATATTAAGATTGTCGATTTTATATATAATTTTTAATTAAACGCTTCTTTAATAGTATTAAGATTATAAAGATTGTTAAATAATTATTATATAAGAACGTTTTTAAAGCTAAAGTCTTTATAGAAGTATTTGTTTACTATTGAATTTAAATACTAGAATTTATAATTGTCGCAAAATCGATCTATTGTTTGTTCAAAATTAAATATATTTTTGTTTAAAGTTTCGAACAACAAAATATTACAAACAAACTAAAGATTGCTTTAACAAATATATTAATAATATAGATATTAAATTACTTTATTTTAATTGACAAAATTATATTGATTATAAACTTAAGTTTAAAGAGTTAAAGAGCTATACTAATATAAATTAATATAATAACAAAAAAAAGATATTCTTTACAATATAAAAGTAAATTTCAGAGCAAACAAGAATTTTAATACAATGTTAAAAAGCAAAAATATTTAGAACTTATAAAGATCTTAAAGAAAGTACAATTTTAATTGTATAAAATTCGATTTAAAATTAAAATTAATAGTAATATCTTAATAATTTAACTTAATTGTTTTGCAATAGACTTGTTTAACACTTCAATAATTTGCTAGTTAATTTAAATTAGATTGACTGTCGGATTAAGTTTCGGTTCCAACTATTAAAATCGATTCGATCCGACAATTTTAATATTAGAAATTGACTCGAAATTCGATCGAGTTAATACTAATTTTAAATTGACTTAATTTAATTCAAGTTAATTTTCGATTTCAATATTAGAAATTAAATCGAATTGTCAAGAAATCGAAAATAACATTATTATGCCAAGAATTACTAAAAATAGTATAAAAAAGTTTAAATTTAGATTTATTATTATTATAGATAATGTATTATAGTAATATATTATAATAAAACTATAATAGATAGATATTTCTAATATAATTACTAATTAAATACAATAAATTAACTATTTCTATCAAATTATTACTAAAAATAATAGAATTTATTAAAATAATAATTCGAGTCGATTTTTCGGATCGGATTTCGGTTTTATCTCTAAATCTTAACTTGATTCAAGTTGGTTTTCGATTTCAATCTTAGAAATTAAATCGACTTTTCGATTTCAACTTTAGAAATCGATCCGATCCAATTCGATTCAATTAATCGATTCGAACTCGATTAATCGATCCGACGCAATTAGTCTAATTTAAATTCGTCTTTTTAATTTTGATATACAATATATATTTGGTCGAAAATATATAACAACTAAAGAATTTTCAAGAAGATCAAAAAAGTTATTTAACAATATTGACGAAATTAATAAGAAAGATATTAATAATTTTATTAATAATTAGTTAAATTGTGTTTGCATTTGTCTCGCACAAATAAAAATATTAAAAGAGAATAAAAATATTTTTGAAAACAAATATTTCGACGAATTTAAATAAATTATTTAATATTTAATTTTGTTGCAAAGATTAAATATAAGTTAGAAGAATTTTTGTAAGTTTAAGAATTATACTCTTTATTTTTTAATAAAAGAAGAACATTTGTTTTAAGCGATAAATAAAAATATATCTTTGCATAGAGTAATAAATTAAACAAAAATCGAAAATCGAATTGTAAAAAGCTTGCATAATAAGAATAATTATAAAGAGAGAAAAAGTATCTATTAACGCGTTGCAAATTAATATTAATAATTGAATTTATTTGATTTTTGCAAAAAATTTATTGCAAGTTATAATAAATATTAGCGAAGAGCTTCTAATAAACAAGAGAAAATTATATATTTAATTTATATTTTCGATTTGTGAAAAAAGATTGTTATAAATTGTATTTATATATTAATTGCAAAAATACTTGTTAAAGTAAATTTAATAATTGTTCGAAATAATTTGACAAAATAAATAAAAGCTAAGATAATTTCGAATTTAAAATATTTATTATTATAAAGTTTCTATAAAAAAACATTTTTTGTCGATATAAATATATTAAAAAAATAATTATAAATAACAAATTTAAAAATAAAATTAAAATAACAACTAAACTTTTAAAAAAATATAATATTAAAAAAGTAACAACGTTAACTTATTATTTACAAGCAAATAAAATAATAAAAAGAGAGTATAAACTTATTGTTAATACTTTGTTTAAACTAATAAAAAGAGTTTTTACAAATTAATTACAATATTTGTACGCAATTATATAAACAAATAGAACAACAATTTAGAAATTTATTAAAAAAATATTGTTTTGCTTTGATTTCGAATACAAAGTTATATTATCGATCGAAATAAAGTATTTAATCTAGTATATTACAGATTAGAAAAAAGTTTGTTTAACAACAAATCTACTAACGTAGCGAACAAAACAATTGAAAAGAAGAAATAAAAATATTTAAAAAGCAATTTTGCGTCTTTGTTATTTTAAAAAAGAAAATAAGAATCTTTTTAATAATAACTATTAATTGCGAACGCATTTATTTTAAACTAAAGATTTAATTTTATTCTATAATATTAAGCTTAATAAAAGATATAATATAAAACTATTTTTCGATAATTAGATTTTTTTAAGATAAAAGAAGAGAGCAAAATTAAAAACTTTTATGTTCTAAAAGAAGTTAATAGTACAAGACTTAAAAATACTTATTTAAAAAAGAGATACGTAAAAAAAAATTAAAATTTTTAGATTTTCGCGAAGTTGAAAGATAAAAATAAAAAAATAAAAAATAATTTTATAAGAGAGATAGAAGATTAGTTTAATTAAAGCAATAAAAGATTATTTGCAATTATTATTATATTATTATTATTTTATTACAATTATTTGAATTATATAGAAATATAAGACTTTTTTTTTAAAGAGAGAAAAGTTGCAATCTTTATATTTGTTTTATTTATAAGAATTTTAATATAGAGTTTATCGATTTATAAGTATTAAAAAGAATTTATACATAATTGCATAAAGTAATTTATAAGATATTATAACTTCGAACGTCTAAAGAAAACAAATAAAAGATAAAAATGTTAAAAAGTTAAAATATTAACAATTTCGATTAATTAAAGATAGACAAATAGTATTAGCGTCTATTTGTTTACTCTAATTAATTAAAATCTACAACTAGAAAGTAATCTAAAAATATTAATAGAAAGTTTTGATTTAATATTTTAAAAGATTTAAAAATATATTTAGATTATAAAGAACAAAATTCGATTATCTTTTATAAAGCATTTTTTGACAATAAATGTAACAATATTATATATTAGTTATATTAGCTTTATACTTGTTTATATTAAAAGATATAACAAACAATATAATAGATTATCAATATTCTAGAGAATAATTATATACAAAGAGCAAAGACTACAAAATATATTGTAGTCTCTAAGTTAGTCTTAATTGAGTCTAGCTTATCTAGATTAAATTAATTCAAATCTAAATCAACTCGCTAAACGAATTAATTAAAATTAGACAAACAACTTTTTAAATTGCTTATTTAATACTATTTCGATCTACAAGCTTCAAGTATGTCGTCGTTGTATTGCGCAACACTCTTATTCGATAATAATGTGTCTATTAACTTTTATTAATTTATTAATTTATTAATTCAAGCTATTTAATAAAGATTTTAAACTTATTTTTAAACAATAACTTTGTTAACTTGTTTATTATTATATTTGCGCTTCGAACAAAATTAATACAAATGCAATTAATTTTGCAAAGATTTCTAATATAATAAAGTATTACGTTGATATGCTTTAATCTATTATTAATATAAGTGTCTTTAATAAGTGCTAAAGCTACTTAATTGTCGTTTATTAATTACATAGAAAATACAAATTTATATATTTTGTTTTTGACAATATTTATGCGATTCAATAAATCTTTAAAGTATTTCGCATAATTAATGTCTTTTAGAATCTATATAATTTATAGACTTTTTTTAGTATATATAAATAAAGTTATGTACTTAGTTTTAATAATAAATGTTGCTATTAACTTTTGTTTGCGTAATATTTATGCGATCAATTCTTTGCTTATTATAAACATATATTTAAGAATTAACTTTTGATTTAATTTATTAAATACGTAGTCTAAGTTAAAGTATATTATTAAATATAAATTTTTATTGCTATTATATATTAGTTTTTTGTTAATAATAAAGCGAAGATATCGAAACAATGTTTTCAAAATTTAATTATAATACTTCGTTAAATCGATAAAATATTAATTTAGATATTCTACTACGAAAGCAATATTTAGACAAATATAAATTGCTATATATATAATGCTTTTAATTGCGTATTAATAATTTTTTTGATTAATTTGTTCGTCTTTTGATTCGATAAATCGAAAAGAATTGTATTTATTTATAAACAATTTAGTTAAGCTATTTTTATTAACAAATATTTGCAATCTATTAAGTATCTTATTAATATAATAAAATTAATTTATATATAAAGCTTTAATTTTTTAATTGCAAATAATTCTAATATTAAGAATTCTTTTTATTTTTTTTAAATTCTTTACTTTAAATATTTTTTAAAATTTGTGTTTAAATTAATTAACGTTATTTATTAATTGTATAACAATAACAATACTATTAATATAAAGCAAAAGTATAATATATTGTTCAAAATACAACAAAAGACAAAAATTAACATCGCATTATTTAAAGTTTAGCTTAATAAACTTTTTAACATAATATTTATATTAATTGCGAACAACTTGTTTTAAATTATAAAAATTTCGAAAAATGCGCAAACATTGTTCTAGAGATACATTTACTTCAAATAAAAATATTATATAGATTTTCTTCTTAAAAAAAGACTTAATAAAGATGTTATTAACGTTTATTTAATAATATTTTAAGTTTTTTAGTATAACAATAACAAGAAATATTTGTAAAGTATTAAATTTAACAATCGAAACAAAAGTATTTTCGTAATTAATTTCGTAAATTTGTGTAAAATCTTTCGCAATTAATTTTGCTTTAAGCTTCTTTAATGTTTTATCTATATATATTTTTGTAGACTGACCGTTTTTCGGTTTTCGGTTCCAACTTTTGGAACCGACCCGACTCTTGGCGCCAAGAATTCGGGTTTCGGTTCCAAAAACGATCAGTCTACATTTTTGCTTTAAATATTTATTTGCTTGTTACAATACTAACGTTTTAAAAAGAAATAACAATTTTTTATGTATTATTAGTAGAAAAAGCAAATAATTTCTTATATATAGTATCTTTTTATAGCTTTTTTTAAACAAAATTGTTTACAATCTTGTTTATAATCTTTAATACAAATATAACAAACTTGCTAACATTACTATCTTTTTTGTTAATAACTACAAAGTTGCACTTCAAATTTATAATCTTATTAATTATATTTTAAACTATAAAGATTGTTATAATGCGAACGATTTTGCTTCGATATTTTTTCAAATTTCTTGCACTATTATTAACTCGTTTTCTCTTTAGAATAACAACGTGCAAAAATGTCTATATATAACGTTCAAATAAAACAAAATTATTTAAAGTTATCTTAAAAAGATCTAAAGTAATTTAGACGAAATTTAAAGTAATTTAGACGAAATTTAAATTATTTTAGACAAAATTTAAGTTAATATAAGCGATATTTAAATTAATATAAACAAGATTTAAATTAATATAAACAAGATTTAAATTAATATAAACGAAATCTAAACTAATATAAATAAGATCTAAATTAAATTTATTTTTAATTGCATTTTTGCAAAATCTATTTATTAATTTTTTTTTAATAAGATATTAATAATCTTGATACGTATTTTAAGATTAATATTTTTTTTTTTCGCTTTCGATATATTTGACAACATTATATTTAATAATTTTACTTAAATTTAATATTTATATTTTGATAAATACATTTGTTTTGTCGACGTATTTAAGAAATACTTTTATTTGTTCTTTATTTATAAACTTATTTTTTTTGTTTTTAACAAAAAAAGATTTAGAGTTTATATAGAAATAGTATTTGCAATCTTATATACGCAAATAATTAATAAATAATTTGATATTAATAAATGTTTTTATAAAGATAATAAATATATTGTTAATAAACAATTTAATTGCTATATAATTTCGCAAATATATATTTATTTGTGCGACTTTTAATTAAAATTTAATAAAAAGCTTCGTCTCTTTAATTATAATTCTTATAAAGTTTTCAATAATTTGTATATTTTGTTTAGCGACATTATTTTAAAAAAAATTATATAACAAAATATAATTAAGTACTATGTTAAAAAATAAATATTATTTATTAAATAGTAATTTAAGTTTTGTATTGTTATTACTATAAATTGCGAATATTTTAATTTTACTTTAAAGCTCTATTTGTATTTGTTATTAACAAAGAATATCTACAATTTGTTTTTGTTTAATTATTGTTAATATCTATATTTTACAAAAGTAATTGTTAACAATTTTAAAAAAATACTTGTATTTAAGTTTTAAAATTAGCAATAATTCGCAAATATCAATTAAAATAAAAACTAAAATAATTGTTTTATATATATTAACGTAATAATTTCTTTTATTGTAAAACTTAATTAATGTGTATATTTTACAAAGATTTTTTATATCTTTAATAATAAAAACAAGCTTTAAAAATATAGTAATTTTATACAATTTTTGCAACTTAATTGCGTTTAAATAAACAAATTAACAATACTAAAAATTATATAATTTTACTTTAAAGTTGTTAGTAATTGCTTTGTTAACATTAATTTATATTTGATTTTTTTAATTAAATGCGTTATTAATTGTTAAAAACGCTACAAAAAACTTCTATTATATAGCAACAACAAAAACAAACTTGTTTAAATTCGATATTATTTTGTTTATTATATATATATTTTTTTGCTAATTTGCAATAAAAATACGTCTTTTTTGTTTATTTTGCATTTATATATTATGTTTGTTAAAGCTTTTATATAAATTTTTTTAATATATACGTTTATTAAACAAAAGATTAATTTTAAAATCTAAAACAAAAAGAATATTTATTAAATGTGTTTTATTTTTATTCTTTGCACGTATTGTTGCTATTTTATACTAATTTAAATTTTTTTTTTTTCAATCTTAACGATGCGTTTAGAAATAACAATAAGAGAATTTTTAAAGTATCGAAACTAATTAATTATATATAAGAAAGCGTCAATATTAACAACTTATTTGTTGTCGAAAATTTTATTAATATTCTTTTTGAACAACGTTGCAAGTTTTTTATTAATACTTTTCTTAATATTAAAATTGCTATTATTAAGTAAAAATTGTTTTAACAAATTATTGTTTTTAGCATTGTAAATACAATACTTTTTGTAAAACTTTTATTTATTATTTTTAATAATTTTTGTTTTTTTTATTTTTTTTTAAATATATTTGCAAATATTAATACAAAAAAGATACTTTTTAACAAAATATTTAAGACTTTAACAAAAATAATAATAACATACGTTTTTATTAATTTTTCGATCGAAAAAGCTAAATTTTTAATAAAAATTAAAATTCGATTTTGAAAAAAAACTTCGATGCTAATGTTAAGATTTCGAATAACTTACTTTACATTTAATTTATATAGCAATTTTATTAACTTTAAGCAATATTTTTTTTTCTTGCAACTTTTAAAGAGTTATATTAATGTTAAAAAAAATTTAAGTATTAAAAGTATTTCGAATTGCAATATATTTTAAAAGCAAAAAAATTAGCAATATTTAAATTAGTTTATTGTTGCGATATAATTTTTTTATATTAAATTAAGTTTTAATAATTTTTTGTTTTAACTTCTTAAAATATGTTTATATTTTATCGATACTTTGATTAATAAACTTTTTGTAGTTTATATAGTTTGTTAAATGTTATCTTCTAG
>JAABUL010006182.1_pt1 | contig 14061 bp, 19 predicted proteins | sample 5559151 | NCBI WGS metagenome assembly JAABUL01 (sample SAMN10711876, study PRJNA513368) | rock metagenome | isolation source: Antarctica rocks | place: Antarctica: Victoria Land, Pudding Butte sud | reverse complement strand
CTGTCACGCCGCGCGCTCGTGCAACTGCAGGATCACTGCCTGATGCTTGTTGCTTAGCTGCCGCATGGCTCGGATGATGTGTGAGGCAAACGGCGCAGGTTCCCCCTCACCTGGACGAGGAAGTAGAAGTAGGCGATCTGGGAGAACTGCTCGAACAGGAACCGCGGGACGAAAGTGACGACATTGTACCTGCATGACATGCGACCATGGGGGAGCCCGGTCTGGCTGAGCTCGCAGAAATGTCATGCTTTAAGCCCTGTCAGCGGCAATGGCAGTGCACGCCCGCTAAGACCATAAGCACAGCGCTGAGATGTGAGCAGAAACAGCAAAAGGCAGCTGCAGCCACTCACTTCGCGGTGTGGACTGCGTTGGAGCCAAACTTGCGAGGTGTAGCGGCCTCCACCGGGTTCAGGTGCACTACACGTGCGCCGTCCTGCCCGGGGGGGTTTTCAATGCCCAGCCGCTGCAGCTCCACCGACTGCGCAGCAGACAGGCATCGTTTTGCATGTGTGAAGAAGCTTGCTGCCACAAGTCTGTGGATTCTGCGTTCAGTACGGTCCTAGTTTGATGGGCTGGTGCGAAATGGATACAGGTCAGTCCTGCTCAGGTGTGGTGTGAGACAATGCAAAGAAGCACCTCGGCCCTGCTCCAGAGCGGTATCTCTGATCATATTTGGGACTATCGATGGCTGTGGCACGCACCGTTGAGGTGACGTGCTTGTCGACCGCGCCCTTGCGGCCAAACACCATGGTGACTGCGGACGCTTTGCTGCCAAGCCCGTACGGCGTTTCAGCGTCAGCGAATGATCACCTAGCACCTGTGCGATTATGAGGAGGGTCATTTGCAAGTGGGCTGGGGCATGAAAGCCGCAGTGTCGCGGCTACACAGCGTCGTTGCAAACCGTGTAACGCGGCAGCGCTGCTTCAGACATATGTCTGATCGCGCCTCGCTACTGGTTGCAACACGGCTCGCACAGCAGCGCAGCGTGCAGCATGCTATGGCCGTGGGCGCCGCAGTGGACCGCCAGACACCACCGGGATCCTGGCCAGCAGATCGGAAAGGCACCTCAGAAAGGAAATTGGCATGTGGTGAGCCGTCTACATGCCCCAAGTTTGCCCCAGGTTTGCACACGTGAAGCTACAGAGGGTGGTGAAATCAAGCTGGAAAGACACCCAGGCTCACCTGTGTTGGCCCGAGCACCGCTCACCGGGATGAATCGGTCTGTCCTACAACTCCGTCCCAAGGCGCATGCACCAGGCCGCAGCAGCCGCCGGCGAAAGCTCAGTTTGTGACGTGAGATAACAGCGATCCCGCGGGCGCGTGTGCTCCTTTAGCCTGCAGCGAGTGGCTCACCAGTGCGGTACACTTTCCAATCAGATGTTGCAATGAACAGAGCCAATGCTGGCTGGCTGTGCGGCCACTCGAAGCCAGTGATTTTGACCACGGCAAACAACCGAATAACCGCAAAGTGTTTCAGGCAGTTGCTTTATCCACGCTTGAGGCGCGGGCAGTACACAAATGCAGACGCTGCCTCTTTGCAGTGCACTTGCGCGGTGCAGGCGGCTTGTGCCGACGAATGTCAGTTCTGAGCTAGCCTCGAGGGACGATGACTACACTACGCACGTGCACGTCCAGCACTTGGTCGATTTCGGGCGCTCGAGACCTGTTCGCTTGTCGGTGCAATCTCTGGCGCATACACACCTCTGCACGCGAGGTTCCTGCGTTTATATGAAGCGTTGGATCTCCATCAAGGCCCTGTGATGTTGCACGCTCGGCTTCAAGGCCTTAGATGACGCCTGCGTGAGCCTTGGTGGTGAACAGATGCACAGCAGCAGCAGCAGTTGAGATTCTGCCCGATCTCGATGGCTGTGTGCCAAGGAGGGGAGACCTGGATTCAGCTTACAGAAGCAAGCATCCGCCTCAGGGAGGGGCGTGCGGGCGTGCAGCAGGCTGCGCTGACGCTGCCGCCTGGCGAGATTGGTCCTCAGCATGGCAGCCTGCAGGTAGTTTGAGCATGGCTATACCCTTGTTCTCTGACGGTGACTAAATTCTCGCGTGGTTGCTCCGAATCTTCCCGATGCTGCATGCAAAGTCATCTTGTGCACGTCCTGCGATCATGCACGCCGCCGCGCCGCGCATCATGTGTGATTTCATTTAGCGCTGACAACACGCTGCATGCTGGCGTCGATATGCTCGAACTGCGCACAGGTGTCCATATCGGAGGTGACGTGGGCCGCGGCAGGCACGCCGCCGGCGGTGCGCCTGCGATTCCGGTGGTGGCAGGACGCCGGGCCCGGCGACGCACTGGCGGCACCTGCCGCCGTGCAAGGCACGTCGACTGCATGCGATCACACGACGGACGCATCAAGTAGCCGCACAGCTGGGTCATTGCCTCGGTGGACAGAGCCTGCTTCGCGGTGCTGCATTGCGCCACCACATCTCAGACCATAGCAGGGGCTGTGAGAAGCGCCATTGCTGCCGTGTAGGGCGGTCGCCGGCCGCAGCGAGCCGCGGCGCCGCCGCCATCAGCTTCCTGCTGCAGGCGGACCGGCAGCGGGTGTGCAAATACCTGCGCGACATGGGTTGCCTGGCGCTCGTAGTTGAGGCCGCCGGCGTGGCGATGGGCCGCGCGTCAGTCCCGCTGGCGACGCTGGCGGAGCACTCCTGCGTCGCAGGTGCACAGTCAGGATGACTACATACCGCATACCGCAAGACAATGCAGGGATCTGCCAGCAACAGCTGAATAGTGTCGCTGGCGGCTCACTAAACGTGCATGCGCCACACGCAGGATCATTCCCGGTCATCGGCGCCGCCGGAACAGCCATCGGCACCCTGCGCCTGCAGGCACGGCTGCTCGCCCATGACGCCACGACAGCGCCGCCGCAGCTCATCGTGCTGCAGCCGGCGCAGTCAGTGCAGGTGAGGTCTGCCGCCTTCCTGATTTGCTGTCCATCTCAAGACTCCACCTCGCCGTCACCTGTGCTCCATGCGGCCTTGAGACTGCGCTCTTAGGGTTTTGTTTGCAGCGAGAATCTTTGGCGTCTATCGAACTTGCCCACTGGCTTCACCCAGGTGAGGAAGCTGGGGGCCCTGCGCCGTCTGGCACACAGCCGCCGTGCCCGGGCTAGGCGGTGGGCGCCAGCCTGCAGCCTGCAGCAGACGCCGAGTCCTGCAGTCCAGCAGGCCGACCCCCGGGCGGCTGCACGGCGCCCGAACTCAGCCGGCAGCAGCAGCAGCAGCAGCAGCAGCAGCAGCAGCAGCAGCAGCAGCAGCAGCAGCAGCCTCCAACGGCGGCAGGCGGGCGGCAGCAAAGGCGGCAGCAGCAGCAGCAGCAGCAGCAGCAGCAGCCTCCAACGGCGGCAGGCGGGCGGCAGCAAAGGCGGCAGCCCGGAGGCGCTGTGCGCGCCGGTGGTTGCCGGCGCTGCTACAGCGTCCCCGACAGCAGAGCGCAGCAGCAGCCGCCAGGCAGCTCTGCGCCAGGAGGCGCGGGCTGCCAGTGAATCACCGGCGTCAATGCCGCTGGCGCCGCTGCCGCCACCCAGGACAGCATCGCCGCCAGCCACTGCCGCAATCACGACCAGCCAGCCTGACGCAGCGGCGACCCTACAGGTGAGACTGCTCTAAAACTGGCATATATTTGCCCTGCAAGCAAGTGTGAGCAATTCGTGGCTTGGTGCGTGGTTGTCCCTGCTGTGCATGGCAGCGGATTGGCCACTTGCTCCCTGCATTTTCGACAGGCGCAGGGGCTGCCAGGACCACTGCTGCTGCTGACGCAGGAGCTCATCGACAGAGCCAACCAGCTGCAAGCGGCCCTGGCCACATCCCGCGCCCACCTCGCCGGTGCAGGCACCGGCGGTGCAGCGAATGCAAGCGGCGCAGCGGACGCAAGGGCCGCTTCACCTCCGCCGCAGCCACCGCCGGCGCCGCACCTGCAGCAGCATCAGCAGAAGCAGCAGCAGCAGAGGCGGCGCAAGGTCACCGCCGGTGCGCAGGGCAGGCGGCGGCCGAATCTGCTGCACGAGCTGCTTGGCGTTGCGCCTCCGGGCAGCGGCTTAGCCCGAGGGGCGCCGCCGCCAGCTTCGCAGGCACCCTACCTGGCACCCTGCCTAACACCAGCACCGGTGCTCAGCCGCAGCGGCAGCCCCACCAGCAGCGGCAGAACCTACAGCGGCAGCAGCGACGGTGCTGCGTCTGCCTGCAGCGCTGGCGGCCGCGCCTCAGATGCTGGTGGCTATGTCGAGGACGTGCTCCTCCGTGAGGTAGTCAGCCGGCTGCGGCGCCCTTCTGCCGGGCCGCATGCTGTGGCGGCGCACCTTAGGCAACCCCAGAGCCGTCACACTGCAGCGCCGCCGCCGCGGCCGCCTGCGGCTCAGCCTGCCCTGGCACGGCAGAGGCCGCCACCGGCGGCGGCGGCAGCAGCAGCTGTGGCGCCGGTGGCGCGGCAGCATGCGGCGGTGCCTGCTGCCGGCAGCCTGCGAGTGTGCGTGCACTCTCTCAGCCTGGAGGAGCAACCTTGTGGCGGCGCCGGAGGCTCCGATGTCTTTTGCCGGATGCGAACACCGGGCGGAGGCACCGCGGACATCGACTGTGGCGGCGGCGGCAACAGCAGCTGGTCGCAGCTTCCGGGCGGCTCCTGTGAGCTGCAGGCGTCGACCGGCCCGCCGGTTTGTATAGCGGTCGTCGAGGTGTGGCGCCGCGCCGTTCCCGCGGAAGCAGCAGAGCAGGGCGCAGCCCAGTCGGTGCTGCTCGGCGTGGCAGCGATGCCGCTGGTCGCTGTCGAGCAAGACGGTGGCGGCGGCGGCAGCGGCAGCGGCCGCGCTGGCAGCACTGACGGCAAGCTCCTGGCAGACGGTAGCTTCGAGGTGCGAGACGTGCTGCGCGCCCGCGGCATCGGCAGCGTGCGTCTCGCCGTGGTCATGAGCCTTGGCGCAGGAGCCGATGATCGCGATGCGCATCGTGAGAGTGACGCGCCCCAGCTGCAGCGGGCCTTGCCGCCGCTGCCTGACCTACGGCGCAGTGCCATCCAGGCGCCGCTGCACCCCGCTGCAGCCATGGGCCGGCCCGGGGAAGCTGCGGCACATGTCCCAGCAGCCGCCGGCGGTGCGCCTGCTGCCGGCACACAGCCAGGAGTGCCGGCAGCGGCGCGCGACAGCGGTGCGGCAGAGTCCCCGATGGCGGCGGCAGCAGCGGCGGCGGACCCTACGCTGCTGCCCGCAGACCAGCAGCCACAGGCTAGCCTGCAGCTGCACGTGCAAGAAGCCGCCGGCCTGCCGGCTGCGCCTCCAGGTGGGTCCGGCAAACGATTGCTAGAGTATAGCGCCAAACCCGACAGCCTTGTGGACCATTTCTGTGCTGCTTGTGACTGTCCTGACATTGCAAGGCTTGCAAGTCCGAGGCTAGAGCACGAGCACGGGGCATGACGGCAGCTTGGACATTGCGTGGAGTGTCCCAGCTCTGCCAGCGATCCTCGACAGGTTTCGTGTTGTCCAGGCGCCACCGCCTTTTGCAGGGTGGACCTGCCGGACGGCAGCGGCAGCCTGCGCTCACCGCCGGCGGCCATGCTGCCGGCCAGCGACGCCGGCTGCGACACAAGCACCTCGACACTCGACTGGACTTGTCACCTAGGGCTCGCCGCAGGCCCTAAACCCTGTGCCGCGACGGTCGCTGTTCAGGTGCCTGCCTCGACTCCAGGCTACTCGAACTCGTCTTCAGAAACTTCGTTCCATTCATCAGATGCTTTCGCCAACGCGTGCAAAGGCTCCAGTTTCTGCGATGCAGCCTGGAGGCTCCGGCGGCGGGCAGACCGCGCAGCGCTTTGTTCTTTCAGAATCTTCTCGACACTCTCTTCCGCCCTCCCTCAAAGTGCTGCTGCTGCTGCGAGCACAGGTGTGGACGCAGCAGAGCGACCCGTACGGGGCGCCGCAGCCACCGCCGCAGCTGCTGGGCACCGCGGCGGTGAGCCTTCCGGCTGCCGCGGCTTCCGGGATGCCCTGTAGCACCGTCGCCTTGCTGGACCTCAGGCAAGTCGCTTGCACACGAAGATGTGGCGACAGGCGTGACGACAGGGAGACGCCAGGAGCACAGACATCTGGCGACTGCAATGATTTCGTAAGCAGCTCACCGTCAAATCTGCCGTCTGCCATACGCATCGTGTCGGCAGCTGGATGCCGCGTCGGTGGTAGGGACACGAGTCCTCTGGGCACGCAGGGTTTAGGGTTTACGGTTTAGGGTTTAATGGTCTAAACCTGAGTGTGCAATGCAGGGTTTAGGGTTTAGACCTGAGTGTGCAGTGCACCCTCTCTGCAGGCAGCAGCCCAGCGGCCGGCTGCGCATCAGCGTCAGCCACGGCGCGGCAGGCAGCGACGTGGTAGCCGGCGGCAGCCCACAGCGCAGCAGCGTGCAGGCCTGCGCACTGGCAGCCGCTGGCAGCCTGAGCTCTGGCGCATCCAGCCCAGCAGCGCTGACACCGGCACCCGGTCTGCACCACGCAGCGGAGGCGCAACATGCTGGCGGCAGCAGCCGACACGACGGCGGCGCCGGTGCGGATGGTGGCGGCAGCGCCGCCAGCGAGGCAGACATCCCAGACCCTGCATCAGGGTACAGCGCCAGCCCGGCGGCCAGCGGTCTTCAGCCGCTGAGGACTCTGTCGGACGACGAGGACTATGTGGCGATGCCCTCGGCGTGGGCGTCTGACAGCAGCGGCGGCAGCGGCGACTGGGGCATCAGTCGGGCAGCAGGGTTGAGCGGCGGCGGCGGCAACGGCGATGGCTTCAGCTTTGTAGCTGCCGCGGGCGGCGGCAGCGGGACTGGCGGCATCGAAATTGGCGGCAGCGGTGTGAGCGATGAGGGCTTCTGGGCGGGGGCGGCCAGCGACGAAGAGGAGGCGGTAACATTGCGCAGCGGTGGACGGGCCGAGCGTGCACGGCAGCCGCCGTCTGCTGGCAGGTGAGAATTGTCTTTGCCTCGAGCCGGGCTGCAAGGCAGCAGGAACAATGCAAGGTGCCGTCGGGTCTGCTCTCAGCATGCTCACTGCACATCCTCCTGTAGACTACCCAGTCGCCTGCTGGCGGTTTCCCCTAGGGTGTATTCCCAAGGATACTCGGCACAGGCTTTTCGAAACACCGCCAGCAGTCCTGGGCCACCACCCGGGCAATAGCAATGTTAATCTCGCCGAACTATGTGACCTCGTCTTTTGCAGGCGCTGGACAGGCGGCTCGTTGGCGGCGGTGGGGTTGTTGCCTTGCGATTGGGACGACTGGCTGTTCTCCATCTCCGCCCCAGCCTCCCACCGCCCGTCCTCTGACGGCGGCGCAAACCCTGCCTGCAGGACTGCTCTCGGCTCGGATGGTGCGGCGGCAGCAGCGCCCAGCCGAGGCGTCTCCCGCAGCGGCGGCGGCGGCGGTGGCGAGAGTGGAGTGCCGCCAGTGGCAGGGGCACACGCCTGGCAGCTGGAGGCAGACGACGTCGACGACATTCTGCAGCTGCTGCGTCTGGAGGGCGAGTCCTCCTCGGGCAGCGGCAACGGCGGCGGCGCAGCGGCAGCTGTGAGCGCAACAGGGAGTCGGGTCGCTGGCGGTCGGCGGCAGCCTGCCTGGCAGGAGGCAGGCAGCAGCGACGAGGAGGGCGGCTTCCAGGTCACTCGCGGGTCATACGGCGGCACGGCTTCGCGCAAACTGGCCCCCAGCAGCGCAGCAGCCGCGCAGCCGTCGCCGGAGGCGCGGCCGCGGGTGAGCTTCGCCAACGCGCTGCCGGCGCGGCCGCCCGCAGGGCAGCCCATCCGGCCAGCCCCGCGCAGAGGCAGTGGGCCGCCGCCGGGAGCAGAGCAGGCATCCAGCCGCGAGCCGCGGGACTCTCAACTAAGTCGTCGCCGCCGGAGCCACGAAGACTGTGAGCCGTGGTGGAGCGACCCGCCGGCGCCGCCGCGGCGGGGAGGGAGCATCAGCTTTGCCAATGAGCTGGCGCCGCGACCGGGCGGCGACGGCGGCAGGTGTGGGAGCAGTGCCGACAAGTCGCAATGGGAAGAGCCGGCGTTGCCTGTACCGCGGCGAGGCGGCGGCATCACCTCTGTCAATGCGCTGTCGCTGCAGCCGGGTGGGGATGGCGGCGGCCCAGGGAGCGGCGCGGATGAGCCGCGGTGGGAGCCGCCGCCGCCGCCGAGACGGGGCGGCGGCATCAGCTTCGCCAGCGCCCTGCCGCCGCTGCCGAGGCGGCCACGGCCAGTCGGCGGTGGCGGGTCGGGCGCTGGAGGCACATACTCAGACCCCACGCAGCAGCGGGACGAGGGGCGGCTGCGTTTCTCGGGTGAGCTGCGGTGGCGGCCGGCCGGCAGTCCAGGAGAAGTGCTTTTTGATTGTGTGGCGGCCCCCGGTTCGGCAGCGGCCAGCAGCCACGGCCGCTCAGAGGCGCTGGACCTCATAGACGGCGCCCTCGCAGCAGCAGGTGCGGATCCGAACCTTGCCATCGTCAGCTGCTGCAGTCTGGGCTTGCTGTCTTGCGTGTCTCACAGGAGAACAGTGATGTGAATGGCTTGCGTCATGAACGAGCTCTAGATCGAATGCCAAGTCTCTGGGTTGTGGCGCAGGTGCTGTGGCGGGTGCGGGCGCCGACCCTCTGGCTGCCACTGCGCCGCCGTCATCCGCCGTGGAGGAGTTCAGGTAGGAGTTGCCGAGGGGAACGGAAATGTGAGACTCTGTTGTCAAATTGAATCGGCAGCTGGAGTGGGGCGATGCTCGTCGAGCTACTGAAACAGAAAATATTTGAGAAAATACATACAGTCTCTAGCGGCCAAACCAAATCTGCTGTGTTGCAGGCGGGCAGTGCGTGCGATTGAGGAGCAGCACGGCTGGGAGGGGTGATGAGCGGCGGACGATGAATATGCAGCCTGTGGGAGGTTGCCGATGCAGACAGTGTCAACGCCGCCGACTAGGGCAGGGTGCATGTTGCCTGTTCAGTGTTACAGAATTGCTTTCAGTCTTTCTGATTCTGAGCTTTTCCCTGCTCGCGCTAGATGTCGCAATGTAAGTGTAGATCGTAACCTGATGTGACAGCAAAAACCGATATCTGGACTACCTGCCCCTCTGTGGACATCTCCTCAAACCACGCGTCTGCAACACAGCAGTGCACCTAGACATTCCTGGCGACGTCACGCACAAACCTGATGGTAGCGCTTCCGAGTTCAAAGAATAGGGGCCTCATTTCCGGTCGCCAGCGCACTGAATGCAGGCTGTGGCGTCGCAGCGCACACCATGCGCCATCGCAATGCGGCGCCTTGCGTCACAGCCTGCACAGTTCTTACTGGGGTCTAGCACGGTATCAATCCGTGATGACTTCGTCCTTTCTTCCTGTCTACGCGTTGCCCGTAGCCGCCGCTGAGTCGCTAGGCGCCTCGCCGTCCTGCGCCGCCGCCGCCAGCTGGCGCGCTGTCACGAAAAGAGCCTGCGCCAACAAAGCCAACAAAACCCTAAACCCTAAAGCAACCTCATCAGGCTCAGCATGCACCATGAACAGGCTGCATGCTCAGTTGTATCTCGACGGACCGGAACTGAACGCACTCACTCTCACAGCAAACAGACCCATCTGCCTACAGGGGCACAGTACCCTGCACTACACTAGGGTTTAGGGTTTAGCGACAGCGAGGCAGCTGGAGACAGCGCACCTTGCCGGATGCGAAGATGGTGCCGTCGGGCCTATCCGCCAGCTGCACGCTGGCCCAGATCTTGCGGCCCTCGACGCTGACGAGACGCGCTGAGCAGCACACCTCTGACCCCGCCGGCAGCGGCTGCGCCGGCACGAGAGACAGCAGCGTCACCAGCTGTGGGTCGCAGCAACGTGCGCCTGGTGTCTAGCATTGCAGAAGGACGCAGTCCTGCAGGCTACACCTGGGCTAAACCCTGTTTCTGGTTGCTCCCATGCCCACGGCCCCTCCGGTGCGTGCAGTGCGTTCCGCGTTGGTGATCGGTTCACCAGCAGCCGCAGGGTTTGGGCATGTTAGGGTTTAGGGTTTAGTGGGCACCTTTCTGTAGTCGACCTCCAGGCGGGCGGTGTAGGCGGGACCCGCGGGCAGCGCTCCATCCCGCTTGAGCATGTACGCCAGCGCGCCCAGCGTCTCGTCGCAGATCTGCAGCACAGGGCCGTCGCAGCAGGCTAAGCAGGCAGCAGGCTAAGCAGGAGGCGTGAGAAATTGCCACTCGCATGAGAATGCCATTCGCAAAGTGTGCAAGTCGCCTGTCCCAAGCTGTGCGGATGAGTGCGGCGGCAACATGCCAGAAACACACTACATCACCAGTCGAGCGGCAACGAACTGAGCCGTTTCGCAAGCGCGCTCCGCTGGCTTCGGCGTGCCAATGGAGAAAGCAGTTTCAATGCAGGGTGGGACTGGCGGCTCACCGTGGCGCTGATGCCGCCGTGCACGAGGCCTGGGTGGCCGCAGACCTGCCGCCCCAGCGCGATGAGGGTGTGCACGCCCTGTCCCTGCCTGTCGTACAGGTATGCCAGGTCGCGGAACAGGCCGTGCGCCAGGAATGTGCGAAACTGCAGACGCACAGCAAGAGTTTGTTGCGAGCTTGGGGTTCAGGGATGCCGGGCAGGCTGCACTACCTGCAGGATCCCGACGGAGTGAATGAGCCCGACTGATGCGCCAGCAGCCAGCGAAAATCCAGGGCGGTTGATGCCGGCACAGACGGGGACGCACCCCAGCTCAGTGCCGGCTCATCATTCTCGCACATCAGCGCTGGTGACGCACCGTGCAGATGCAGCAGCACCACTGCCTCTCACCTCAAGCAGACGTCTCAGGAGGTAAGGTTTAGGGTTGCAGCCGAAGACACTTGCCAAATCGTCGGGCGGCAGGGTGCCGTCTGGCGGACAGCAGCGCGCCGGCTTCCAAAGATGAATGGGAACACATGAATGAAAGAGTTTCACCAGGTTGGTAGATATCGTCAGGGTCGCGTCCGGCGACAGCAGCACGCCCGTGCCCAGAGGTATCAAAACGTGAATGATAGTAAGTGCGACTCACCAGGTTGTCGGGCGGCAGGGTGGCGTCTGGCGACAGCAGCGCGCCCGCGCCCAGCACCTGCACCATACCAGGCACTGCCCGCAGCTCCGCCGCCCAGTCCAGCCGTGCCAGCGGGCCTACTTGCTGCGCCTGCAGGCACAGGAGTGCATGAGTTTCGTGATTGACTGCAGACGCATTGTCAGGTGCTGCCCGCCGCTCCGCCGCCCAGTCCAGCCGCGCGAGGGGCCCCCTCTGCTGCGCACACGCGGCGCCTGCAAAACACCGGGGTGTGTGAGATCACTGTCGACCTGGTTTGCAGGCACATTGCGAGGTTGCCGTGCAGACTTGGCCGTGCTGTCCAGTCCGGCCGCGCCAGCGTGCCCTCCTGCTGATCCTGCTGGGCCTGCGCCTCCAGTTGCAGGGCTCATGTCAGCTCATCTCACTATAATGGATCTCTTGCCGTTCTCTTGGAACCTGTGTGAGGACGTCGTGCCAGCTTGGTGCTGCCCGGTGGGAGCGGCCACCCTGGGGCGGCGGGATGTGCTCCATCCTGAGGGACGGCTCACGGGCACTGCCCAGACTCTGATCAACGTGACCAGGCCCCGATGCCAGCATGCGCGCATCTGTAACCCTCTGGGAAAACGTTTGAGAACAACATTCGCTTCCGCGGCTTCTGTCCTTTCACTGCTGCAGACTCACATCAGGTGTACACGAGACGCAGTTGTTCATTGCGGAGAGAGTGGATCTTGGGCGATGCTTTGCAAACAGACCCCTCCTTCGTGAAACAGCTGCAAACGAAACCAGTGCTGTGCGACAGGCCTCACCGCAGCATTTGAGTCTAGCTCCAAGCGAGGAGTGGCGACGTCCGCAGCCTTCCGGTGCTCCATTGGCGAGAGCTGCTGGAATTTTGGCGGCTGCTCGCTGCGCAACTCCGCCATCGCAGGCATGTTGACGGGCACCTGTGGGTGTTCACTGCCGTTGCAGCGGAGAATCAAAGACACCGGCTGCGAGCGGCGGCGTTTGTGGAGTGCGTGAACTAGAGTTGTGCGTGCCAACTTTGGCACGCAGATGATCATATGATGCTCGGGTTACGCCAGTCGCAAGACGTTTTGACCGCGTGACGCACGCATTAAGTAATGTTCACGTGGGTCCGGCGCTGCCGGGAAGGTCGCAAAGCGCCGCTCAGGGGCTCGTTCTACACCGGGAACCCTCAGAGGCTCGTTCTACACCGGGAGACTCCGGGGCGATGCAGCTGATCGGCTGCCTGCTGCTGCTGTCTGGCTCAGAGATGGCCAGAGGGCGTCGGGTTTGTATGATCGCCGGGCGTTTAAGGCTCGCCTGCATCCGGGAGAGGATCGATGTGAGGAGACCTCAGCGCGGCATATGAGCGAGGCGCCGAGGTCCTGCAGCATTTGGGCACTCTGAGCAGTGCTGCAAGTGCCTAACAAAGGCCTTGCAGCAGCACTTGCATCGCCTCAGCAGCACTTGCATCGCCTCAGAACGACCTTTGAGGCCCCAGAACCGGAATGCGGGTGGCTGATCGGCAGTGAGCATCACAGTCCGTGCTCAGGAATATCATCATACAGTCAGATGCGCACGGCCGCACCTGCAGCGAGCTGCCCAGAAAACCCCTGTGAAACACACTGGTGGAAACTGCAAGCGTCGCGCCGGCCGAACGCCGCGATGCGAGAGCAGTCAGTAGCGCAGTCACAGTATGGAACAAGCAAATCAATGCTGCTGCATGTCCTTCATGCCAGCCGATCAGTGCACGGGATTCCCGACTGGGCGGACTGGCAGTCCGATCGTCCCTGCCCAGCTGCCCTTGGCCATGACCCATGCTCGGCAGAAAGCAACTGCACACATGCATGCATCTGCTTATTCGCCAGTTTGTGCAGGTTCATATACAGCCCGCCACCGCAGAAACACGCCTGAGCGCACCGTTCACAGGTTCCGACACATCAGCAGCGGCGCAGCGACTATGATTGAGTCTAGCGCTAAGCTTAGCGCGGCAAACCCGGACGAATTGAACGGCATCACAGCTCGAGAACAGCGTGATTCCACAGCACATCTAAATGAGCATGCAGATGGATTAGCAGCGGCCGTGGCGACGGCACCACCGCATGCCGCTGGGGGCGACCGCCACAGGAAGCGGCAGCAGCTAATGCGGACAGAATCGCGCAGGCGGTTGTGGAGGTGGTGCAGGACACCGACGACGGATCAGAAGCACCAGCAAGTTCAGGCAGCGATGAGGTGGGCATGCTTCAACATGCATGCAATGCGGCACATGCATGTGCCGTCGTCGCTCGAGTCGGGATGAGTGGACGGCGACAAAGTGCGGTGTATTGCAGGCGTCAAGGAGGATTCGGGACACGAGGAGGATGAGGAGGACGAGGAGGATGGCAGCGAAGACGGTTTCAGTGATGATGGCGCACGTTCGTGGCTGCTTGCTCAGCTGGTGAGGCTGCAGCTCCAGTCCTCCGGGCCACAGGTGCGAACAGTATCTCTCGTGGACTTTGCAGTTATAAAATTTTAGGCTACGAGGACAATGCGTTGGGTCTGCTGCCATTTGCGTCGACTGCCACCACAGCTTTTCGTTGCGTCAACCAGTACGGCATTGCAAACGGCAGCCAGGCTTGGGCTTGCTGGCTGCAGATGCAGGTGCAGGAACAGCTGCTCAGCAGCTTCGACCTGGCGGGCGTGGCAGAGTACATCCGCTCCGGCCGCGCCCGCAGGATCGTGTGCATGGTCGGCGCCGGCATCTCTGTCAGTGCCGGCATCCCAGGTGCGACGCCTTGCAACCTTGCGTGCAATCTGTCATGTTCATAGAGCCCAAGCACGAGCATGGATCAAGAAAGCCTGAGGAAGCACCAGAACTGCCGCGTGGATCGGTCAAGGATGCCAGATGTGCAGTGACATGCTCGGCATTGTTGACCGCAGACTTCCGCAGCCCAGGCACCGGGCTTTACAGCCAGCTGGAAGAGTACAACCTTCCGGATCCGCAGGCGCTCTTCGAGATTGGCTTCTTCAGACTTAATCCGCAGCCATTCCACACGCTTGCTAAGGTGTGCATG
>JAABUL010006181.1_pt1 | contig 14062 bp, 2 predicted proteins | sample 5559151 | NCBI WGS metagenome assembly JAABUL01 (sample SAMN10711876, study PRJNA513368) | rock metagenome | isolation source: Antarctica rocks | place: Antarctica: Victoria Land, Pudding Butte sud | reverse complement strand
CATAGCCGGCCGCGACGGCAAGTTGGATGGCGTTACAGCCGACGCTTGTCGCACCTCCCCAGACGAGCAGTGTTTTCCCGGTTGATTTGGGGTGTGTGGTGGGATACTGCAAGGCTAGTTGGTCTTCCTGGAACAACCCGCAGGCGGCTGTAGATACGCCCAATGGAATGACAGCAGCGTTTTCGTAGGACAAGGCGTCAGGGATCGATGATGCCATGTGGGACTCGACGATAGTATACGTCTGAAAAGCGCCCTCGGACGATTTGTTGTGCTTCTGGTCTATCCCGTTGGCATGGCCGAGAACACGATCGCCTACTTTGTGACCAGTGACTGCACTGCCAATCTGCACAACGTCACCGGCGACATCTGATCCAAGAACGTATGGGCATTTGATCCACGAAAATAGCATGTTTCCCATCTCTACTTTCATCCAGTCTATTGGATTGATGGCCACCGCGTGATTTTCTATCACTATCTCATTGGCGCTTGGTTGAGTATAAGGTGCGGATTCCACTACCAGAGGAGTCTTTGGTGCTTTCATCCATGCTGCTCTATTCGAAGGCATCCTATGAAGTGGCTGACAAGGGAATAGGGAAAGGTTCTTGCTGCTGACGAAGAGACAAAGACGAACAAAAAGCTTCTGCTTTGTATGGCGATGACGAGGTGTAGATACAAGAGATTAAAGAGATTCTGGCTTGTCGATGAAGGAGATGATGTGGGGATGCAAATAGAGTTGTTCCTTAAACAAAAATTGCTTGAAGTAAGTATGGCATAATGGCCTCAGTACCTACCTCTTTATGTACTGTATCGCCGCCAGCATCTTCATTACTCACGATAGAAAACATCGAGACGGACGGAGCAGAATTTCGTCCGACGTATATAGTTGTTCCGAACGCCCCGTGCTTGCATTTGCAGTCCTATTGCGGAATTGAAGCAATTGTTCTCTTTGTTGCCCTGAGCAGCAGGCGACGATAAGGATGGACTGTGGTTACTAGCGTGATTCTGGATGCGAAACGAGGTTACCTCAATATCCAGAATTAGTGTCGCCCCCACCTAAAATTTTAAACCGGTTTTTTCTCTCGGCAACATCTGCATTATACATCTTTTCTGCAAAAATTAACTATTACTATCTGCATTTGCAATCAATATCTATCGATTTAAAATCAATTAAAACTATTTATATTGTCTATTGTTTGCAATGCTTTGTAGAGTCGCTCTTATTGTTGTTGTTATTATAGCGTCTTACTATTTACAAATATAGCGAGATTGTCTTGTCTAGCATCTATATTAAAATCGATCTAATTCGATTATTCGCGAAATAGAGTACGTCAATAGATATAATATATAGCAAGTTAAGCGAAAACTCAATATCTATAGTATCTCTACAATATCGAAAACAATAAATAAACAAGATCGATTATCTACAATTACTTTTGTTGTTATTATCGAATTGCAATTATATTTGAAGCATTAATTGTAAATATATTAGAACAAAATAATTATCTACTTATATAATAATTAAAGTGTTTTTTGCAATCAATTTATAGTATTTAAAGTTCTAAAGAACAATTGTATTTTTAAAAAAATTATATAGAAAAAAACTCTTAAATGCTTGCAAATATATTGCGACAACTATATAATTAATATATTTGAGTTTAAGAATTCGCAAAATTAATTATGCTTTCTAGATAAGTTTGTTGTTAACAAGTATATATATTATTGCAAGCACAAATAATTCTCTTTTGACATTATTTCTTGTATTATACTATCGATAAAAAGATTGAAAAGATATAGCGTATTATCTTGTTATAATATTAATAACATTATATGCTATTATATCTATTAAAAAACAATAGATAAATTACAATACAAGTAATTTTTTGCAAATTAATTTTTTTTGCAATACAATTTGTATCTAAATTCTAGATCGATATTAGTAATAAACAATATATCAATTTATTATTATTTAATAAGTCTATCTACTATTTTATAATTTTGCTAATAGATAATTAGACAATACAAAGAATATACGAAACTTATAATATTAAAGTTATCTATTTTTCTCTCTACTTTCTTAATTACAATTTTATTAAGAAGTTCTTTTTTGTATTTAAGAAATAGTTAAAACGATACTACAAGATATACAAAATAAAGAATTTTTTTATAGATTTTCTACAAATAAATATAGATATATATAGTAAGAAAAAACTTGCAAAACAATATTTTAGATATATTAGAATAAGTATACAATAAACAATTTTATTGAAGTCGAATTAAAGAGCTAATTTAACTTTAATAAAACTATTTATTGCACAATTTATATCTTCGAGAAAGAATTAAAAAGATTGCGAATTATATATAAATTTCTATACATTTTAGCTCTTTTGTATATATATATCTCTTAATTCTTTTCTAATATATATATATTTATTTTATTGCATCAAAAATGTTGTATTTGCAAATATATTTAATTTCTCTTTGTTTTTATTGTTGCTTTTATTGTTGTCTAATATATTTTTTATATTGTATTTATACTCTATTATAAAGTTCTTTATTTATATTCTTAAACAATTGTCTAGATTTTTAGATATTTGATACTTTTTTTAATTAGAAAACTCGAATTTGTGTATTTGCTACAAATTATAATATTCTTTATAGAGTATATTGTATATATATTGAAGATTTGCAATCTTTAAATTTTTTTGTCTTATTTGTTACTCGAAATATTTTAATAAAAATATTATTGTATTTTTATACAAAGCTTATATAGAATTGTTTTGCAACTCTAGCAATAAGATTTCTTTTGCAATTGTTAATCTACTTTTAACTAGACTGACCGCGTCGGGTCGGGTTACCGAGTTCGGGTCGGGTACCGTCGGATCGGTTCCAAAAGTTGGAACCGAATTGTCGGTTCGATTCCTAATGTTGGAACCGACAATTCGGATCGAATTGCAGACTTGGAACCGAAAACCGATCCGAAAAACCGACCCGAATCGTCAAAACTACTATTTTTAGTAATTTATTTTATTTTTAGTATTAATTTAATTAATAATTTAATAGAAATAATTAATCTATTTGATTTAATTAATAAATAAATATAGTAGATTATTTTTATATTATACATTACTATTGTGTATTATCTAAAAAATAATTAAAAATCTAAATTTAAACTTATTTTATACTATTTTTAGTATTCTTGGCGTTCTTGGCGATTCGATTCGATTTCTAACGTTGAAATCGAGAATCGAGTCGGATCGAATCGATTCGGTTCCAAAATAACAGAAACCGAATCGGGTTTCGGATCGATTTCTAATGTTGGAATCGTCGGATCGGGTCGGTTCCAAAAGTTGGAACCGAAACCCGACCCGACTGTTACGCTGCTATCTAGGCGACTAGAGTATCAGGGTAGGTTGGTACTGTTGGAGAGGTCTGTAGGCGTCTTCAGGCAATGCAAGCAATCACTTGGTAACAAGGATTTGCAGCTTGTATCAATGATAGGGGGTAACTTGATAGATGAGTTGAACACGATCCATAAGGGAGTCGTGTCTTAGGAGATCTATATACTAAAGAAGATCCTCCTTGCTAGCTCTGCTAGCTATGCTAGACGGCTGTCTGGCATGTCTGGCTTGTCTGGCACGCCAGTCATGCTAGCCATGCTAGACGGTTGTCTGGCACGTCTGGCCCGTCTGGCATGTCACGTGATCCCCGGGTCAGTTCTTACCGAACATGACCTAGCGGATCCATCAATTCGTCTGGTACTGCGTCAGCTCGTAACACCGACGGTCAGTCTACTTTTAACTAATATAGATTTTTCGAATAATAAAAACAATAACAATAACTCTAACAATTAATTGTAAAATAAATAATAAAATAATTATAAATATCTTAATTAACAATAAAATAGCAAATAGTCTTCAAATATATAATACTAAGAATTAAATATTTTATATCTATAATAATCTCTTTTTGATAATTGTATTATTTATAAAGATTGTGTTGTTTGCTAATATATTAACAATAATTGCAAATAGTTATTATATATTGTTGACAATAATTTGTAAACTCTATATAGCTTTAAAGCTTGCATAGTTATCGATAAAATTGCTAATAAAATTTGCGAAAATATTAGAGAAAATATCGAAAAAAACTTCTTTAATATCTTTTCTACAATCTTATTTTTATTTGTTTTTATATCTTTTTTAGTCTTTTATTTTTGAGCTTTTTTTATATTTATTAAATATTTTTTTAACTTATTGCTAGACTTCTTAACAATCGATTTTAGCTTTACAATATTTTTGTTTTATTTTTTTATTCAATAGATATTTAGAAAGAAGTAACAATCAAGTTTACTATATAGTTGCTAGCAATAATAGTTAATGTTCTTGCAAAAATCAAAATTATATTGTTATATACGCATTAAACAATCGTTAGATTTGTCTAATTTTTTTTCTAATATGCATTTTTTTATAGTTTTTTGCTTTGTTTTTGCAATAGTTGTTTTAATCTTTTTTAAAGTTTTTTTAATATTTTTTTTAATATTCTTCTTACTAATAGATTTGTCGATAGATAACAATAACAATTTGTCGAAAAAAAAGTCGAACAAATTATTATTAAAATTTATAGTTTAATTTTTTGACAAAAAATTAAGAGATTTCTCTTTTGTTTTATTGCTATATTTAAAAAGAATCTCGACAACAATATTCTTTTATTTATTTTTAATTTATTGCGTAGCAATTTTATTTAATTTTTTTTACTTTTTTTTGTTATCTATTAATAAATTAACAATATCTTTAGAATTGTTAAATTTAACAATAACAAAACAATTGTGTAAAATTATATTACAAGTTTTGATCTTTTTATTAAGTCTCTAAATATAAAGTAGTTACTATCTCTTTAAATAGAGCTGCGTAGTTAAGCGAGTCAAGTTAGATAGTACGTGTAATAGTAATAGTAGTATTTGTAGTAGAACTAATTGCTAAGAAACGCAAGTACAAGAAAATTTTGCTCTCTATAAGATATTTTTTTACTTACTACTAAGAGAGAGCAATGCGCAAACAATATTTGTTAATTTAATACTAGTTTTGTTTAAATCTAGTTTGTGCAACTCTTTGTTAAATATATATTAATATATGCTAGATATATTATTGCAAAACAAATCTAGTATTGCAAAACACGCTTTATAATTTTTTTTTTTTTAGAATTTTAGTTTCTAAGATCTATATTATTAGTTCTAGCTACAATATAATTTTTAAATTGCTATTGTAACAATATTTACAAAACTACATATATTACAATATAGACGCGCGAAATTCTATTTTGCAATTACTTTTTCTCTTGACAACAATAAATAGAAGCAAATATTTAAAGTAATTTTTTGCATTTTGTAAATAATAAGAAAGCAATAGATATTTGCAACAATATATTTATAAAATTAATATATAGTTTTGTAGATATATAAAGTTCTACTTTGCAATTACTTTTAATAACAATAAAATAAAAACAAATATCTAAAATAGTTTTTTGTATTTTATAGATAATAAGAAAGTAATAAATATTTGCAATAATATATTTACAATTATTATTCTTGTCTATTTTAATAATTGTAGATTTATTTTTTTAGTAGAATTACTTTTAACAAATATTAGATAAATAGCAATAATTTACTTCTTTTTGTAGTATATAGACGCGTTGCTATTGTTCTTAGACGCAATATAGTAATATAGATATTATTACTACTATCTTGTTTTCTTGCTTCTTATATTATTTTGCAAAACAATTTTGTAAGTACAATTGTTTTTATTTTTGTATTTATTTGCAAGTTATAAAGATATTTAATTATTGCAATACTTAATTTAAATTAGCGCAATTAATATTGCAATCTTTAAGCTTATTTTGCAATAATAATAATAATCTTTATCTATTTTGCAAATAAATATTGCAACTTTGTAAATATAATTGCAAATATTTATTTTTTAGTATTCTATTTGCTTATTGCAATTAATATACAAGCATTAAGTTGTTTGTATACTACGCAAGAAACAACTTTGTTTTAATTCTAATTGCAATAAAAATAATTGCAAGATTAATTTAAGAGTTTGACTAACTTTTTGCTATATAGAGTATTATTAGTACTTTTACGAGTTATTGAACAATAGTAAGCAACTTAATAGCATTAACGCTATTTTGAAGACAAGACTAACATGCGTGCAAACAAATTGTTCGCGCAATTCTAACAAACGTTTCTTGTTCGTTGTTGTTGTCGCTGCTACTGCTGCTATTGTCGCGTCTGCTCCCGCGTCTACTTCTGTACTTTTCTTTGTTGTTCTTGCTTCAATTCCTCTTGCTTCCTTGACTTCTTTTCTGTCTATTGTAATTTTGTTTGCGCTTTTTGCTTTTCTTAATTTGCTTTCTAATTGCAATATAGAATATATTTGCGAACCAAAAAAGATAGAAACAAGACTAACAATATACAATAGCTATTTAATATTATTGTTATGTATTTGCTCTTAAGCAAAATCTTTTTGTTGTATATCTTTTAATAGCAAATTGCGCTATTAAATATTTTTGTTATTTTATAGCAAAATATCTTTGCAAGTCGAACTCTATTGTTGCTATTATATGTTTTTTTGTTTAATACGTTTGCTTTGTTGTTGCTATTATAATAGTCTTTTTTATTATTGTTAATACTCTTTAATTAAAAGTAAACTATTATACGTAATATAATAAATATAACATATAAATTTCAAAAAAAATATTAGATTAATTTGCACAATTGTAATTGTTGTTATTAATAATTTTTTTTGCTTTTTCTAAATTGCTTGTTATTATATTGTAATTTTTAACTTTAATTGTTTGCTTTTTAATAGAGATTTTTGTATTAAAATTTGCAAATTGTCTTGCTATAATAAATTGTATTGCAAAGTCTATAATATATAAAACTAATATATATTAGTTTTATTTATAGCAATAATTGTTTTGTTTGTAACAATTGCAATTAAAGCGTATTTTGTTTGCTATTTTTAAAATAGCAAAAACTAACTTGTATAAATATATATATATAATTGTATTTCTATATATTTAAGTTTGTTTTTAAATCTTTATACTACTATGAAAGTTTTTGTAGTTTTTAGAAATATAATTTTCAAACTTTAATTTAATTTTTTGCTTTATTTGTTTTTGTATAATTGTTTTTGTTTTTTTGATTTGCTAACTATTTGTTTTTTTTGTCTTTTTTTCTTTAATATCTTTGTAGCTATATTGTGTTTCTTTTGTTTTTTCTCAAATTTTTAAATTTTATTTATTGTGTTTTCGAAATACTTTAAAGACTTTTATATTTTTTTTTACAAGATTGCGTTAAGCTATCTAATTAAATACTTAAATATATTATTTTTAATTTGTTTGTTTAGTATTTTATTTATATTTTATTTCTCTTTATTTTTAATAAGAATTAATTTCGATTTTAGATCTTTGTCTTGCAAATATCAAAATTTAAATAGCAAAATATAAAAGATAATATAAATTGCTTTGTACTTTGCAAATAGATTTAATTAATATATTTGTTTATTTTTTTTAATTAAAATAGTAAAGAGTTTTAATTAATAATAGTTAATCTTTTTTTTAAGTTACAATATATATATATTAATACTTTGCAATAATACTTTGTTATCTATTTAAAAATTTATTAATTTGTAATTCTTGTTGTAGTTTTTTGCTTATTATTTCGAAATTGCTATCTATAATTTTCTTAAATATTTTCTAGTATTTTGCAATTATTTTGTTTGTTTTGTAGCTAGAAGTATCTTTTTTGTTAAAAGTCTACTTATAGATATATTTGCGAAATTTACAATATAGTTTGTTAATAGTTTGTAAAAAGCTTTTTTAATACTTAAGTAAATACTATTATTATATATAAATACAATTATAGATAGCAACTTTAAACAATTATTTTGTTTGTAATTATAGTAAATACGCAAATAATATTTTAAGATTTAATTTTATCTTTTTGTTTAACTATTAATTTACAAATAGAACGTAATATTAAGTTAATATTTTATATTTAAATATTAGCACAATATTGATTAAAAATAGTTTGTAAAAAGCAAATTTTTATTAAAAATAATATTACATATTATTTTATAATAGTATACAAACTCTTTTTATAAAAAATTTGCAAAATTTTTTGCATTAAATTTCTTAATAGTTGTAATATAAATTATATATTTAATTAATTTGTTAATTAATATTAAAATTGCATTATTAATCTTTTTAGTATATAAATTTCTTGTAGATAATATATTTGTAATAAAGTCTATTGTTATTATTTTAAAGAATTGCGAATTTTTAAAAGATATTAAGCTAAGTTTCTTATATAATTTATAATAATAAATATATATGCGTTAACAATTAAAACAAATACAAATATATTTATTAATTTTCTTAATTATATTAAATTAGTAATATTTTTGCTATATTGTATCTTCGATTTGTCGATATATAAAATACTTGAATATAGAGTTATTGTAGTATATGCAAAGAATTTTATTTCTTGTTGTTGTATTTTTCGAAATATAGATTGCGAGATTTTAATATAGTAATCTATTTTTTTTGATATTTTATTTCGAAAGTTTATTTTGCTTATTTGCAAATCTTTAATATTATTGTTTCTTTATAACAAAAATATTCTTTTATTGTAATTTTTGCAATTATATTGCTATTAATTCTTTTAAATTAGCAAAAAACTTTTTTAATTTTGCAATTTGTTATATTAAAAGTCGAAACAATATAGAATCTAAAATATTGCGTAATTTTTTGAAAACTTCTTTATTTAGATTTATAATTTAGATATTTGCGATAGTAATATTATTTAGTTGCGCTATCAAAATTGCGAGTTTAATTGTAATAAAGATATTTTTATCTTTTTGCAATTTTAGTTAATATTTCGAGTTGCGAAGTTTGTTTCGCAAAATAGACAAAAAATTGTTATTATTATTTTTGCTATTATCGAATTTTATAATATTAAGTTTTCTTAATAATATATTTGCGAAATTAAGTTTTCTTTTGCGATATTTTATATTAAAGTTAAATATAGCTAATTTCTTAGTTTAGCAAACTTGTTTAATTAAAAGCTTCTTTATAGTTATAAAGTAGCAAAAATTGTTATAATTTGTAATTACGCAAATAATATATTTGCTATTTTGTAAATAATATCTTTAAAATTTGAAAGCTAGTACAATAATATAAAGTTTCTTGTTATATATATTTTAGCAAATTTTAGATTCTTTAAACTTGTAACTAATAAATATAATAAAATGTTATTGCATATTTTTGTTAAACTAGCTAAGTATATTTTTTGTTTTACAATTTAACATATTAATTTTTACGCAAAAAAAAGCATTTTAATTGTAGTATTTTAGAATAAAAACAATAGTAAAGACAATTTTAAATATCTCGAAAGTTTTTTTTGCTTTTTTAATATATATAAATTGCAAATATATTTTGTTTTTCTTTGTATTTGTTATTAAATCAATTAATAATACTACAATTTAAGAGAACTTGCAAATAAAATATCGATAGAATTTTGCAAATTTAAAAAATATAAAAATATTTTTTGCTAATCTTGATTTAGACTATTTTTAAATAGTTTTGATACAAATTTGCTTTATTTAAATATCTTGCTTTTTAATTATAAAATCTAAAAAAATTATTTTGTTGCAATTAAATATATATTTTGATAACTTTATATACAATTGATATTCGAACAATACGCAAAATATTTTGCAAATATTTTTTTAATATTGTTTTTTCAAATTTAAGTAAATAAATATATTATTTAAATATATTATGTAGCAAACGTTAATATACAATTTTAGTATATAATTTATATAAGATTAAAAGATAATAGAAATGTTAACAAGATTAAAAAATATAATTTAATACTTAAATTGTTTGTATCAAATACAAAAAATTGTTTTTTATTTATTGTTTTAACAAATTCGAATACAATAATATATATTGCATATATTAATTTTAATAAAATACTTTGTATTTGCAAAACGCTTAAGTGTTTCTAAAAAAAGAGAAAAAAAATATTTATTTTTAATAGTAATTTTATTAAGTTCGCGATAGTTTACGCAAAAATACAAACTATTATTAGACTTCTTTACAAACAATACTAAGAATTTAATAAAATTATTAAAAAAATATATTTAGTTCTTTTTTAGTGTATTTGCAAAATATTTTTGTATTGCAATTAACTTATTTTGCAATATATTATATATATACTTTGTATACAATATTTTGCTTTTTACAAGATTAATTAAATATTTTATTTAATTATATGTATTAAGCGTATTTAAAAGCTTTTTCGAAAATATCTTTATAATTTTCTTAATTTAATTTGAAACAATTAATTTTTTAATCTAAAATATATTGTATTTTGTAGTTTTTTTTTTATATATTTTGAAAGTTTTTTCGAAAATAGTATTTAATACAAAAGTACAATATAGATTTTGCTATAACTTTTAAAAGCAAATATAGCAAGTTGTGCAAATTTCTTAGAATTAATTATCTAAATATTTTTTTTCGATTGTTTAGCAAAATTATTTTGATAAATTTAAATACAATTCTATTATTATATATTTAAATTAACTTTTTTAAATTAAGATAGTTCGAAAATTATTTTATAGTTTTATATATTAATAATATAGAATTTAGAGCAATTGCTTTTGCGTATTTTTTTGCTATTAATAATAGCAATAGAAAGTTTTTGTATTTTATATAAGACAATAATATAACTATTAATAGTTTGTATTTATAATAATAAAGAGATATCTTTAAATAGTTGCGCGTCTTTAATAAAGAATTGCAAAATAAAGTTCTTTTTAGTTTCTAAATTAATAAGATACTTAACTTTGCGTATATTATATAGTGTGTTAACAAATACTATTTAGATTAATGTTTTAATTTATTATTTTTGACTTTTTATATCTAATATTGTAGCAACAAGTATTAGATTTTAACTTTTCTCAAAAATATGTTATTCTTGTTTTGTTTTTCTACTTATTTTTAATATTGCAAATATATAGAATTACTTAATTTGTAATTTATTTAATTGCATATATAGTATTTGTAATCGATAAATACAATATTTTTTTTTTAATAAATTTTTAACAATTGTTTTTGTCTTGCTAATTATTGCTAATACTATTTTTAATCTATATAGTTATAGTAGTTTTAGTAATCGATATAGTAGAGTTGTTTATATTGCTAGTTGTACTAAACAAGTTATCTTGCTTATACAAAAATCGATTTTCTTTACTATATTCTTTAGAGTTTTTTGCAATATAAAAAATATTATTTAATCTTAATAACTTCTTAATTAATTGCAGACGTTATTTAATTTCGATAAATCTATTATGTATCTACGTAATACTAATATAATTATATTGTTAACAAAGCATTTTCTAATAAATCTTGTCAATATATTTGTTTTTTAGATTTTGTATCTTTTTGTTGTCAATAATTAATTTCTTTAGTTGCAAGTATAAATTATTTAGATAGATAGCAAATTTCTCAATTTTTTAATAAAATTGTTGCTTTATATTTTTGAGTTTAAACTTAGTTTTTATGTTGCAAATCTTAAGCGTACTAAGAAATTCTTTAATATATTGAAAAAAATAATTTTAAATAATTTCTTTATTTTTATTACATATCTCTTGTATATATTTGCGCTATTAATTATATTGCTTTTTTGTAAAATATAATATAGCTCAAAGTATTTTCGACTTTTTATTAAAATAGTTTGCAAAATTATTCTAGATATAATTTTTGTAATTCTTGAATTAAATTTTTAAACTTATATAATTAATATATTTTTGTATTAATAATTTCTTAATACAATTAGTTTTTTTGTATCAATTAAATCAATAGTAATTATTGCTATATTTGCGACAATAATTATTAATATATTGTGCAAATTAAAGTTTTGCAATTGCAAACTTAACTTCGAATCTTAGAAATTGTAGTATATTTGTATTATTAATATACTATATAATAATATTTGTTAAGATAAACAATACAAATTTGTTTTTAAAATTAGATATTTTGATTTTTTTTTTGTTCTAATTAACAATTGTATTAGTATTAAGATAATTATCTTTATTTAATTCTTAAGATATATTATTTGCGTAAATTTCTTTACGTAGCTAATTATTAATAATATTTTAAAAATTAATTAATTTCTAAATATGTTTGCGAAAACAAGTTATTAATAGTTTGTTAACTATTGTTTTTAACTAAACAATTTTGTTCAAACAAAGCAATTAGAATTGTAAAATAGTTACTATTTTTTTAAGTAAAACTGCGTAGTTAAGCAAATCAAGTTAGATAGTATGTGTAATAATAATAGTAGCATTTGTAGTAGAACTAATTGCTAAAAAACGCAAGTACAAGAAAATCTTGCTCTCTATAAAACGCTTTTTTGCTTGCTATTAAGAGAGAGTAATGCGCAAACAATATTTGCTAATTTAATACTAGTTTTGCTTGAATCTAGTTCGCGCGACTCTTTATTAAACACGCACTAGCGTATGTTGGGCACGCTATTGCGAAGCAGGCCTAGCATTGCGAGGCACGCTTTACACTAAATGCACAAGACGTTCTTTTAATAATAATTAAAGAAATCGAATACATATATTTTCTTTATAATGTTGTCGCCATTATACAAAGTATTTTAAATAATTATATATAATAAAATTATTGTTTTTGAAGCTTTATTGTCTACTAAAAAGCTTGTCGACAATATTGATATACTAAAAGATAGCATTAATTTTGTATACAAAATCTTTATATATTTTTTAAAGAGAGAGCAATGTAATCGAACTACGACAATAACTATATTTTTCGCATAAGTTGTAAGAATCGTATTGCGAGCTCTTGTAAACATATTAGAAGATAAGTTAAAAAGAGTAGATACAACAAACTAATTTGACATCGATAAACAAATAAACAAATGTCAATTGATTGCAAATGCAAATAGTAATAGTTAATTTTTGCAAAAAAGATGCATACTGCAGATGTTGTCGAGAGAAAAAACCGATTTAAAATTTTAGGTGGGGGCGACACTAATTCTGGATATTGAGGTAGCGCATTCGTCGCTTGCTAAAAGCGACTCGGTCGGTCGACATCCGCCAATCAACTGATCGTTCTTGCTCTGTACCTAGAACGCATGAAAAACATGGGAGTCTCCTTCTTGCTCCATCACGTCGATCGGACGCGGCGTCATGACAGCCCGCCTACCGTCGCCCAACAAGAGAAAGGCGCATCAGAAGTCCCGGAAAGGATGCGGTAACTGCAAGCTACGCAAAGTCAAGGTAGAAAGGCATCTTTGTCCCCGTTCGACATAGACTTGACTAAGCCGCGCATGTAGTGCGATGAATTCAAGCCACGATGCAAGCGATGTACGGCGTATGGCGTCGTCTGCAGCTACGGCCGCCAGTCCTCCGATCTACAGCTGTCAGTCGAAGGAGTCTCCAATCTGGAAACCCTGCAGGAGCTCCTTTTGCCACGAAAGAATTCTACACCCAGCATGATTGTACCTCAATGTATGCAACTGTCAACGGGTTTCGAATTGGGCATGCACGATCTGGAGCTTTTGAGCAAATTCAAGACCCGAACGGGCTTGACTATCAGTACAGCCAGCAGTCTGCGCTTATATCAGGAAGACTTGTTCAAGCTCGCCTGCTCGGTAAAAGACCAGCGCATCACGTCTAGCTATAGATGCTAATCTAGAGGGATCAGCACCCGTTCTTGATGCATGCGGCACTACTCGTGACACGAATGCATGACCGCTATCTGTCCGCCGCGCAGGCATCAAATCTTTCAGTAACAGAAGCGACTCACTGGCATCAAAGCGTTGCTTCATTCAAGCGGAAGATGTGCGAGCCCATTCGGCCCTCCGAGCGGGATGCCCTCTGGGCTACTTCGGCAATCCTAGCTACCATATCCTTCTTCTACATCGAAGCCAAGATCCCCGAGGAAGCCTGGCCGCTGACCCAGCCTTCATCCT
>JAABUL010006180.1_pt1 | contig 14064 bp, 16 predicted proteins | sample 5559151 | NCBI WGS metagenome assembly JAABUL01 (sample SAMN10711876, study PRJNA513368) | rock metagenome | isolation source: Antarctica rocks | place: Antarctica: Victoria Land, Pudding Butte sud | reverse complement strand
CCCCGGTTGCGACCCCACACACCAACGACAAGCTACACAGCTCCGCCAGCCGGCGGGAGAAAGGAGAGGTCTCCACCTTAAAGTCCCCCTCCCCAGTGTCTTGACAAAAGGGTCCACCATACGTGCTCGTTCCCACGGCGGCGATTGGACACCTTGGCCTCGGTGATGTTAATCTTCCCATCAGCGCCAATTTATTGGTGGGCTCACTACCGGGCGTTTACGTTGGGAGCAAGCTATGCGCGAGCTTACCCGAAGTTTGGCTGCGGCCGGCCATCGCGGGAGTGATGGTGTGGGCCGGAATAAGCCTCGTGTGAGATAAACTGACTACTGTGTCCTGGCGGCGCATTTTTCGCCACGCCAGCATTGTGAAGGGGGAAACGAACAACGATGGGAAAAGGTTTCACGGTGTGGATGACAGGGCTCTCGGGGGCAGGCAAAACAACCATCGCCCAACGGTTGCAGCTGGAGTTGGAGGCGCGTGGACGCATGGTCGATATTCTCGACGGCGACGTGGTGCGCACACACCTGTCCAAGGGGCTCGGTTTCTCGCGCGAGGATCGTGATACCAACATCTTGCGCATCGCCTTTGTCGCCGCGCTCCTCGTACGGCACGGCGCCGCCGTCATCACAGCGGCCATCTCGCCCTTCGCGCAGGCGCGCGGCGAGGCCCGCGCGATGATCGGCGACGGCTTCGTCGAGGTCCATGTACACAGTTCGATCGAGGAGTTGACCCGGCGCGACGTCAAAGGGCTCTACGCCAAGGCGTTGCGCGGCGAGATCGCCAACTTCACCGGCGTCTCGGACCCATACGAGGAGCCCATGTCCCCCGAGGTGCGCGTTGACACCGAGCGCGAGAGCGTGGACGAGAGCGTCGGCAAGATCCTATCCTATCTTGAGGAGCATGGCTATGTCGAGCCCGCTCAACAGTTTGCTAGTTAAATAGAAGCGATAAGAGATAATGACCATCGAGACTGAGGCGGACGCGCGACAACAGCAGGCCGGCCGGGAGACGATTGCCCCGCACGGGGGACGATTGGTCGATTGCCTCGTGCCAGAGGCTGAAGCGGACGAGACGCGCCGTCGCGCGGAGGCGCTACCGTCGGCGCGACTCTCCGCGCGGCAACTGAACGACCTGGAGTTGCTAGCCGTCGGTACGCTCAGCCCGCTGACCGGCTTCATGGGGCGTGACGACTACGAGCGGGTCGTCGAGACGATGCGCCTGGCCAATGGACTGGCCTGGACGATCCCGGTGACGCTGGCTGTCGAGGCCGGCGAAGCCCCGGCGCCGGGGACAGACATCGCGCTGCGCGACGTTGACGGCGGCATCCACGGCGTCATGCGCGTCGACGAGGTCTTCACGCGCGACAAGCGGCGCGAGGCGCGCGAGGTGTACCGCACCGATGAGGAGGCGCATCCGGGCGTGGCCGCCCTCTACGAACAGGGCGATACCCTCTTGGGCGGACCTGTGCGCGTGTTGCCTTTCACCTCTCCATGGTCGCGCTACCTGACTCCGGCCGGCACGCGCGCGAGCTTCGCGGAGCGCGGCTGGCGTACTGTCGTCGGGTTCCAGACGCGCAACCCGGTGCATCGCGCTCACGAGTACATTCAGAAGTGCGCCCTGGAAACGGTTGATGGCCTGCTGCTCCACCCGCTTGTCGGTGAGACCAAGAGCGACGATATCCCGGCCGAGGTACGGATGCGCTGTTACGAGGTCCTACTGGAGCGCTACTATCCGAAGGATCGCGTCATCCTGAGCGTGTTGCCCGCGGCGATGCGCTACGCCGGACCGCGCGAGGCCGTCTTCCACGCCATCATGCGCAAGAACTATGGGTGCACGCACTTCATCGTCGGACGTGACCACGCCGGAGTCGGCTCGTACTACGGGACCTACGACGCCCAGCGGCTGTTCGAGCAGTTCGACGCGGCCACGCTCGGTATCACGCCGCTCAAGTTTGAGAACAGCTTCTACTGCCGGCGCTGCGCGAGCATGGCATCGGCGAAGACGTGTCCGCACCCGGCGGAGGATCACGTCGAGCTCTCCGGGACCAAGGTGCGCGCGCTGCTGCGCGCGGGAGAGCTGCCGCCACCTGAGTTCTCACGGCCCGAGGTCGCGCGCATCCTGGTCGAAGCGATGGGGGGATAGAGATATGCTGAAAATTATTGGGGCTGGCTACCCGCGCACCGGGACCATGTCGACGAAAGCGGCGCTGGAGCAACTAGGGTTCGGACCCTGTTACCACTTCGTCACGCAGTTCGAGCGCCCTCAGGACATCGCGATCTGGCAGGCGGCGGCCGAGCGCCGCCCCGTCGATTGGACGGCGCTGTTCGCCGACTTTCAGTCCGCCGTCGATTGGCCCACGAGCGCTTTTTACAAGCAGCTCATGGAGGTGTACCCGGACGCGAAAATACTGCTCAATGTGCGCGACCCCGAGACGTGGTACGAGAGCGTCCGCCGCACGGTCTATGTGGTCAGCCGGCCCGCGTCGTCGTCGCCCCAGTCGGCGGAGTCTCCGGCAAGCGGGACCGACCGCATGCTCGACACCCTCGCCTGGCAAGGGCTCTTCCACGGCCGATTCGAGGATAAAGACTATGCCATCTCGGTTTTCGAGCGGCATAATCAGGAGGTCAAGGAGGCGGTACCGGCCAGCAAGTTGCTGGTCTGGGAGGTCAAGGAGGGATGGGAGCCCTTGTGCCGCTTCCTGAATGTCGACGCGCCGAGCACGCCGTTCCCACGGTTGAACGATGCGGAGACGTTCCGCCAGCGGTTCATGCCGTAGCCCTGGCGGCGCCCACGATCATCGGCGAGGGGCTCTTCGGCTGGCTGTTTGCCGCTTACTCCTTGCCCGTCGCCGCCATTTGGCGGCTGACGCGCGAACGCCGGTGAGCTAGGACGCATCGCCTACTGCGTCGGCGTGGTCATCCCAGTGGGGACGGTCACCCATGGCTCCGGCTGCGAACCGGGGGACGCCGGCGGATCGCTCGGCGTGAGCGCGACCTGTCGCGGGCGCGGCGCCCCGCCCGTCAGGCCAGCCGCCACGCTGACATCGGCGCCAAGCGCCGTGGTCAGGCGCCGCGTACCGCCGTCGAGGCGCACACCCTCCGTCGCCGCGATGTCGATGGTGAGCGGCATGGCGGCGGTACCGGGCTGCCGCTGCACGAGCAGGGTGTAGCGGTCGCCCGCGTCGACGGTGGGCGGGATGCGGTAGCGGAACGTGATGGTCCGTGATTGATGGGACGGCGCCTCGAAATAGCCGGAGAACTGCGTCTTGCCGTGGGCGGCGTAGACCGGCCACGTCTCGTCGAGCCCGGTCGCCGCGAGGAGGGTACTACCAGCAGGGACGAACAGGCGCACGAAGTCGCTGTAGAACGGCGCGCCGTTCTGGGGCGCCAGGTTCGTCGTGTCGGCCGTGTTCGTGTATGTCAGCGTGGCCGTCGCCACGACGCCGCGGTCGCGCGCGATGCGCGCGCGGTACGACAGCGACTCGCGCACAAGCTGATTGACCTTGTTCGTGCTCGTGTTCGTGTCCACGGCATACAGATAATCTCCCCGTGTCGCGGCGATCGCGCCGTCCGCGCCGGCGAGACGCACGGCGGCCTCGGTCCGCTGATCGTCGGCGTAGAGCAGGAGGTCACGCGCGCGCACGCTGTCCGTCGCGACCGTCAGGGCCAGCTTGGCTGACGGCCCGGACAGCGTCAGCAGGCGCTTGAACGTTTCCTGGTAGGCCGCGACAGCAAACGCTTTGTTGGTTGGCCCATTCAGGATATTGACATGAGCGTCGATGCGGGCGAACGCATTCAAGGGCGTCAGGATATCGCCGTAACCGGGCACGACGACCGGGCCGGTCAGAGTCAATAGGCGCGGCGTCAGGAGTGAGTCGAAGGCGATCACTCCGTCGACGTGGCGGCCGGTCCCCAGGCGATAGAAGGTTTCGAGCAGGCGCGCCGTGGTGGGAAAGTCGGCCGACCAATTGGCGTCGCGGAAGTACCAGGCGGTCCAGCCATGGACGCCGATCGGCAGGGGCGGATCGACGTTGGGGCGGTGCCCCCCATCGACGGCATAGGAGTCCTCGGCGTCGATCAGCCGCGCCTGCCCATGGACGACGTGGAGGATGCCGACCGTGCCGGATTCGGCCCCGCGCAGGGCGCGCGCCGGGGGTTGCCCTTCAGTCGGAAAGGCGGCCACTCGGCGACGACTAAGAAGGCGGGGAACGGCGCGAGCAACGGCAACGGCAATGGGCACGGCGCGGCGACCCACCCCTTCGACCCGGCGCTGACCACGCTCAGTGTGGTGAACCCGAAGCTGATTACCATCGCGCAACCGCGCGCGTCGGTCAGCGAGGCGTTCCGCACGCTGCGCACGAGCCTGGAGTTCAGCAGCCTGGATAAGCCGCTCAAGAGTCTGGTCATCACAAGCTCATTGCCGTCGGAGGGCAAGAGCACGGTGTCGGCCAACTTGGCCGTTGCCATCGCGCAGACCGGCAAGCGCGTTATCCTGGTCGACGCCGACCTGCGCCGGCCCACCGTCCACAAACTCTTCGACGTGAAGCCGGCGACGGGTCTGACCACGATTCTGCTCAATCGCGAGAACCGCGAACGCGCGATCGCCGACGCGCTGCAGTCCACGATGGTCCCGACGCTACAGGTCATTGCGAGCGGGCCACAGCCGCCCAACCCGGCGGAGTTACTCTCTTCGGAGAGCATGATCGCGCTGGTGCGTGAGCTGGAGGGCAAGGCCGACCTGGTGATCTTCGACACGCCGCCGATGGGTCCGCTCACCGACGCGGTGGTGCTCTCGACGCGCGTGAGCGGCACGCTCTTGGTCGCGCGGGCTGGCTCGACGCGCCGTACGGTCATCAGCAACAGCGTGGCGATGCTGCAAAAAGTGGGCGGCAACATGGTTGGCACGGTCCTCAATATGGTCGACCTCAAAGGGATCAGCAACTACTCTTACTATTCGTACTACAGCAACGGCTACTACGGCCGCGAGGAGGCGGTGGCCGTGGGCGGCCGGACCCAAAGCTGAGGCGTCTTCCTTCCCATCCCCTTTGTAGACATGCTCGCTTCTTCCGTTCATGCGGCGGCAGGATGCGCGGTCCCACGACGGGCGGCGCCTTGCCGCGGGAGCAGGGTGTGTCGCGCGCCTATCGCGGGTCGACGATCCTGGGGATCGCGTGGCTCCTGGCGCACAACGTCCTCAAGATCATCACGTTTCATCTGGTGTCCCTCGGGTGGCCGCTCGCGTTCGCCTGGGCCATCTCCTACGCGATCGCGCGGCGTGGCGAGCGCATGGCCGCGGTCACCGCAGCGCTCGGGATCGCCGCGTGCTACTGGGTGGCGGTCGTCCATGTGGGCGTCGAGATCCCGCGGGACATGCTCTTGTGGACGACGGCGCCGCTCACCGTCCAGACCACGCTGCGCGTGGCGTACGCGGCGCTGGCCTGCCTGGGTATCGCCATCGGCCTCGCCAACGTCTGGGCGGCTGCCGCCGTCCTACGCCGCGCGACGACACTCCCTACCGGATGGATCGCCCTCGCGACGGGCGGCGCTCTCCTTATCGTGGGCGCGGCGTCCAGCGCGCTCGACCCGAGCGTCATCCCCCATCGGGCGCCGGAAGTCGTCGCATTCGCCGTCGTTCCGCCGCTCGTCATGCTGCTGGCGTCTCGCCACCCGTTATGATACTGACGTCTCGCCACATGGACGCGCCTTCGAGCTATTTCGTCGATACAGCGCAAAAACGTCATTGGGCTCGGTCGCTGCCACTAAAGCAAATGTTGGGCCCGCACAAAACCCAAAGATGGGCCAAAAGCATCTATTTCCAGCGGGCAACTAGACGGCGTAAACTGGCCAGATTATACCCGTTGAAGTTTGTCATTGGCCGCGAGTGGAAAAGTTGCATAAAGTGTGGCCACGAAACGTTTTGATTATCATAGCATAGGCCTCTTGCGTGCCAGCAGTGCCTCGCACATCGTCGCCGGTCGCCACGCCGCCGCCCAGCCCAGGACTGCTCTTGCCCTCATCAGCAACCCGCCGAGAACTAAATGACCCTGGGTGGGACGATAGCGCTGCACATCGAGGATGGCCGAGGGATGAACAGAGAACCGATGCTCGTCATCGAGATAGCGGCCGTGTTTGCCCTCACGTGGGCGATGGTCGGGAGCTACACCCTCACCGGGCGTGTGGTCTCCATGCGCGTTTCCCGCAGTCCTGGAAGATCCGAAGAATCGTGCTGCTATGGTCCCCTGTGACGAGGGCGTCGTCGCCCGTCCCGACGAGGGCGTCGTCGCCCGTCCCGACGAGGGCGTCGTCGCCCGTCCCGACGAGGGCGTCGTCGCCCGTCCCCTGGCACGGCATGTCGAGGGAGAGTGCAGCGCGTCGATCCTCGGTGGGGCCTCTTGCGGTGCGGCGGCGGTTGCGTGGACCGTACCCAGGACGATGCGACGATACCGATTGCGGTGACGACAGGTGGGACGTGTCGCAGCCCGGATGGCGCCACGCGGCGCATGGGCGAACCAGCATAGGATGGGGGGCAAGCGAGATCGACATGCCCGCCCCGCCTCACGCTTGGCCACCGAACGCACGATCGAGGAGGGCGAGGAGGTCGTCGAGGTCGAAGGGCTTCACGAGGACCGCTGCTCCCAGCCGCTCCAGGTCCGCGGCGCGTTCGCGCAATAACGGCAGGTCGCCGGAGCAGACGATGACGGGCGTCGCGCCGAGCACATCGTCGCGCCTCATGCGGTCGAGCATGTTCCAGCCCGTCCAGGAGTCCTCCATGCGGATGTCCAGGATGATGGCGTCGGGCGCGAGGTCCCGCACGCGCGGATAGTCCGCCGCCCCCCCAGGGAAGAGATATGCCTCGTATCCTTCGTCCGCTAGCACCTCCTGGAGCAGGTCGAGGATGCTCGGCTCGTCGTCGACCACCGCGATACGCCTGGGCATGCGCCACTCCTCCTTGTTCACCCTGCCGGGCGTGTGATCGCGTTGTGTGTCGTGATGCGTACAGGATAGCAGAGAGGCGGCACATTTCCTGCGCTTCTGAAGAGGCCAGCAAGAGGAGCCCCTCGATGACACGCCAGCCTACCCGTCTCGTCCTCGTCGTGAGTTCGGACCCCACGCGTTTGCGCGCGTACGGCGTCATGGCGCGCGACGCGGGAGCCTATGCCCTCGCCGCGCCGCTGCTGGGTCGGGCCATCACGCTCGTGCACAAGGTGCGCCCCTCGGCGGTCCTCGTCGACGTCGGCCTCTCCGACGGGCGTGGCCTCGACCTCGTGCGCGCGATGCGCGCCATGGAGCCCCTCGCTCAGGTACCGGTCGTCCTACGCGGACTGTGCGGGCCGGATGAGCGCATGCACCTCCTCGACGACCCGTGGACCCACGGGGTCCACACCCATGATAACGCGGCGATGGGCGCGTTGCTGCGCGACCTGCTGGAGGACGAGCGAGAGGCACGGATGTGATCGACCCGACCCCCGATCCAGACCATGCCACCCACGCCGCGCCTCAGGAGGCCGACGACCCCACGACTGGTAGTCGCACCGTCACCGTCGTGCCCTCACCCTCCCGACTCGCGATGGTCGTCGTCCCCCCGTGCTGCTCCACGACCTCACGCACGCTCGCTAGGCCGATGCCCGTCCCCTGCACGTCGCCTGTGTTCTCGGCGCGGTAGAACCGGTCGAAGACGTGCGGCAGGTCCTCCGCCGGGATGCCCACGCCCCGATCCGCGACCGTCAGAACCGCCCACGCTCCGTCCGCCCCCTGGTCCCGCGTCAGGCGCACCACGACGCCTTCGCCTTTCGGGCTGTATTTGATGGCATTGGACACCAGATTGCCGATCACGCGCTCGATGCGCTCGGCGTCGACGGCGCAGACCACTGCCGGCCTGTCCGCCTCTACGCGAATCGGACGCTCGGCGATCTCGCGCTGATGGTCGATGACGCGGCGCACCAGCCCCACCAGGTCAGTGGGGTGGAGACTCAGCGCCAGTGGCTGGCCCATCTGCAACTGCATGACGTCAAGCAATTCATTGAGCAGCGCTGTCATCTGCGTCGCCGCCGTGACGATAGCCCCCTGCCGCGCGGCGATGCGCTCGTTGCTCGGCGTACCCTTCCGCGCGGCCTGTTCGCCCGTGAGTTCCGCGATGCCCTGGATCGCGGTGAGCGGGTTCTTCAGGTCATGCGTCACCGTCGCGAGCAGCCCGTCGCGGGCACGCTCGAAGTTCTTGATCATGGTGATGTCCTGGAAGACGAGGACGGCGCCGGTGATCGCGCTGGTGTCGTCGCGCAAGGGGGCGCTGTTTAGGAGCGCGGGGATGTCGTGGCCGTCCGCGGCGTGGCGCAGCAGGAGTTGCACGCCGCGCACCTCCTCGCCACGGACCACGGACCGCTCCAGTGGCAGGTCCTCCACCGGGTAGGGCGTACCGTCGAGGCGCCGGATGTCGGACACCGCGGCGGCCTCCCGCTCGACGCGCGCCATCGAGCGTCCCACAATGTCCGGCCCCATCAGGTCGGCGGCCATGTGGTTGGCAAGAACTACCCGCCCGCTTGCGTCGACCACGACGATGCCCTCCGGCAGCACGTCGACCACCTGTTGCAAGCGGGCGCGGGCGGCCGCTTGCTCCCGCGCCAACTCCTCGACGCGGCGGCGCGCGCGTACCTCCGCAGTCACCTCGGCGCCATGGCACAGGATGCCCGCAACGCGTCCGTCGGCGTCGCGCAGGGGCTGATAGACGAGGGTGACGTAGACCTCCTCCTCCCGCACCGGCACGTCGCGCCGGTCGAGCCACAGTGGCGCCTCCGTCGCCCGGTACGACGTGCCGGTGCGGGTCACCTCGTCGAGGATGTCGTTGACGTCCCGTCCGGCGACCGTCGGCATCGCCTCCCGCGCCGGGCGGCCGATCAACGTCGCCTCCGTGCGCCCTACCATACGCGCGTAGGTCGGGTTAACGAACTCGAACAGGTGGCGCGGGCCGACCACCAGCGCGATCAGGGCCGGCGCCTGCGCGAAGATGTCGCGCAGATGCGCTTGCTGCCGCTCCAGGGCGGCGCGCGCCCGTTCGGCTGCGGCGCGCGCGTGGCGCGCCTCGGCGAGGAGCCGCGTTCGTTCAACGTCCGCAGCGCGCAGTTCGATCTCGGTCATGACGGAGGCGGCGAGATCACGCAGGATGGCGAGCTCCCGCGCGGTCCAGACGCGGGGCTCGTGGTCGATGACACAGAAGCTGCCCAGGACATAGCCGTCGGAGGTCAGCAGCGGGATACCGGCGTAAGCCACCACGCCGAGATCGGGGATCGCCAGGCTGTCGCGGACCAGGGGGTGCTCCCGCGCGTCAGTGATGATGAGAGGCTCGTTGGACGCCACGACATGCTGGCAGACAGAGTGCGTGAGCCCCGTCTCGCGCGCGGAGGCCCATGGTTCGGGGAGGCCGACGCAGCCCTTGAGGAGTTGCCGTTCCGCGTCCACGAGCGTGACCAGGGCAACCGGCGCGCCCAGTGTCATCGTCGCCAGTCGGGTCAGGCGGTCGAAGGCTTCATCAGGGGAGGCGCTCAGCAGTGTCGTGCGCCGCAGGGCGGCGAGGCGCGCGGGGTCGCGGATCGCCGGATCAAGCGGGGGCATGGGTTTCTCACATTCTCATTCGTGGTCACGGGGAGACGCGTGGTAGCCGAACGGTCGTCATTTCGGGAGGGCGCCGGCCGGCCGTCCCGTCGTCTGTCACCAGTATGGCATAGGTCTGGCATGTCGTCCACGCGCGAGGAGCGCGTCTACGACCGCATGCTCGCGGGGATATATTGTCCACGCGCGAGGAGCGTGTTGAGGCCGCGCTCTCAGGATCCTCTCAGGTTAGCGTACCATACTTCCTAGGAGACCACCGGCCGAGGCACGGCCGGAGACACGCGGCGTCCGCGCCGCATTTAGGAGGCGACGCCGTGCGTATACTTGTGGTGGAGGACGACCCGCGCATCGTCCTGGTCGTGGGCGAAACGCTGGAGGAGGCGGGGTACGGTGTGACCGTGGCGCGCGACGGCGAGGAGGGCTTCCTCGACGCGCGCCTGAACGACTACGACCTCGTCGTGCTCGACGTGACGCTGCCCACCATGGACGGCCTCACGGTGGCGCGCCGCCTGCGCGCCGACGGGATCGCTACACCGATCCTGATGCTCACCGCGCGTGATCGCGACACGGACAAGATCGCGGGCCTCGACGTGGGGGCCGACGATTACCTGACCAAGCCCTTCCGCATCGGCGAGTTGCGCGCCCGCGTCCGCGCGCTGCTGCGTCGCGACGCCGTGTGTCGCTCCCGCATCATGCGCGTCGGCGACCTGGAACTGGACACGGCGACGCGGCAGGTGATCCGGGCCGGTCAGAGCGTGGCCCTCTCCGCGCGCGAATACACCCTCTTGCACTACCTGGTCCACCATGTCGGGCAGACGCTCACGCGTGAACAACTGGAGCGGACGGTCTGGGGCGACAGCGCGGTGGGCAGCAACGTGGTTGAGGTCTACATCGGCTACCTGCGCCACAAGCTCGACGCCCCCTTCGGGACGCCGCTGATCCATACCGTGCGCGGGGCTGGCTACGCCCTGCGCGCGCCGGACATCGTCTAGCCAGCCTCGCGCCGTCTAACCGGCCCCACGCCCCCCGTAGGACAGCACCTTGTAGAAAAGAGAAAAGGTTACCCATCATGGCTCTCACCCCGCGTCGACGCTTGACCCTGGCCCACCTGGCGCTCCTGGCCGGCGTCATCGCGGTACCGCGTGTGGCCGGGCGCGTCGTCCCGGTACGGCGCCGATCTGGGAGCCACGCGCGGATCGTCGCCGGCGATCTGGGCGCGCTGCTGCTGGCCACGCCCGCCGCCTACGCGCTGGCCGGGTACGCGCTCCGCCCCGTCAAAGAGGCGCTGGCGCGCGAGGAGCGTTTCGCGGTCGCGGTCTCGCACGAATTGCGCACCCCCGTGACCGTGCTGCTCGGCACGCTGGAGGCGGCGCTGCTGCGGCGCCGGACCCCCGCGCAGTATGAGGATGCGCTACGCCGGGCGACGGCGGAGGCGGTCCATGTCAGCGACGTGCTCGACGAGGTCCTGACCCTCGCGCACGTCGAGAACGACATCGACACCCCGTCCTCCCTGCCGCTCGATCTGTGCACGGTGGCGCGGGCGGCGGTCGCGGAGGCGCGTCCGCTGGCCGAAGGCAAGGCGCAAACGCTGGACGCGCCGCTGGACGGACCGCTACCCGTCCGTGGCAACGCCCGCCTGCTCCGCCGGGCGATTGATAGCCTGCTGGACAATGCCCTAACTCATACGCCGGCGGGTGGGGCGATTCGCCTGACGGCGCGACGGACCCGTGGCCGGGTCGCGCTTACAATCCACGACACGGGGCCGGGCATCGCGCCGGAGCACCTGTCTCATCTCTTTGAGCCCTTCTATCGTGTCGACCCTACCCGCACGAACGGGAGCGACACGCGGCACGCGGGCCTGGGCTTGTCCCGCGCCAGGCGCATCGCCCGCGCGCACGGCGGTCGGCTGACCGTCGAGAGTCGGGTAGGGCAGGGCAGCGCCTTCACGCTCTCACTCCCGCTCGACCGTGAGCGGCACGATAGGCCGCCAGCGGCAGAGATACCAGAGGTCCTGGCCACCGAGGCCATCTCTGGCTGATGGCCGCGCGCGGTGGCTCTTTCTCAGGATGGTCTCAGGAACGGTCCGTAGACTGCCTGGTGTGCGCGCGATAGACGAGTAGCGCTGCGCTGATGGGCGCGGCGAGGGGGAGGGGATATGGCGTCAGACAAAACGACGGCGCCGCGATTGTTCGACGAGGGGCAGGGTCCCTGGCTCGACACCATCACGCGCGCCATGCTGCTGGATGGCGTGTTCCAGACGCTGCTCGACCGAGATATCGTGGGCATGACGCGCACCCCCCGCAGCGTCCCGGCAGCCATCGACGGCGCGGACGCCGACGACGGCGAGCGCCAGCGGCTCGTCAGCGAGGGCACGAGCGCGGGTGTGGCCGCGCCCGTTCCCGCCCCGCCGGTCGGGGCGGGGGGCGCCCGTCTGGTCGGGATGCTGGTCGGCCGCGACAGCGTCACGCGCGCCCGCGCCGGCCTCGACCCCAAGACGGTCACGGTCGCGGAGATGATGACCGTCGAGCCGATCCACGGGTGGGAGGACCAAGACGTCGCGAGGGCGCTCGCGCTGATGCGTGCGCGGAAGATCTCCGATCTCGCGGTACTGAGCCGTGACGGAGAGATCGTCGGCCGCTTCCTGGGGTCCCCGCTCTGGTCGTCGAGCGCCGGCGACCCCGGCGACCGGGAGGATGGAGCGGACGGAGGGCCGCGGCCATGGCTATAGAGGCGGGGGGGCCAGGGAGCGAGGAGACGGTGGGGCCCGGCGCGACCGGACGCCCGTCGCTCCGCCTCCTCGTGGGCGCGGCGCCGCCGCGACGCGAGCGGACACGGCCGTGCGCGGGCTGCGGGCGGACGTGCGGGTATGACGAATGGCCCTGTCCCCGCTGCGCCGCGCTCGCGCACGCGCGCTGGCCGGGCACTCGGCCCGATCCACCGCCGCCGGCCTGATCGGTCGATCGTGGAGGGCGCGCGGGCCCAACCGCGTGTGGGGGCGCCGTCTGATACGGCTGATACGGCGCCCCCCGAACGGGCGACAGCCGGATAGATGAGGAGGAGAGGACTATGCATGAACCGCGCCTGGAGAGCGATCGTGTGACGCTGGCTCCGCCCTGGCTGGAGTCCGCCGCAGGCTATGCCCGCCGGTTCGGTGACCCGGCTGTCACGCGCTACCTGGAATGGCTCGGTCGTCGCGACGACGACGTGGCGCCTCGGGGGGCGTTCTCAGGTTCGTCTCAGGAAGTGGCCCTAGACTACATGATGTACCCGCATGGGGACGAGGATTAGAGACGACGACCGGCCGGAATCGGGATACCGCCGGGCGCAACGATTCATCGAGGAGGAGGCAAACATGGCGAACAACGATCAAACCCGCACGCGCGGGGCGGCGCTCGGACGAGCGCCGGCGAATGGCAACGACATGACGGCGGCCCCCGTCGAGACCGTGAACTACGGACAGGACACGCGGGGCTACAACCAGGAGACGCGCGAAACGACGACGCGAAACGTGTCGCAGGTGATGAATCTGCCAGCCGACCGCGTGCGCTGGGGCCCGATCTGGGCCGGGCTGCTCGCCGCGTTCTTCACGCTGCTGGTGTTGAGCCTGCTCGGGCTTGCCATCGGCGCGTCGACCGTCAACACGGGGGCGGCCGTCCAGGGCAACGTGAACCAGAACGCCGGGCAATATTCGGCCATCTGGGCCGGGATCAGCGCGATCATCGCCTTCCTGGTCGGCGGCTACGTGGCTGGGCGCACGGCGGCGGTGCATGAGCGCGGGTGGGCCGCTCTCAACGGCGCGCTCGTCTTCCTACTGGCGCTGCCCATCCTGCTGTGGCTGGCCACACAGGGCCTGGGCGCCATCATCGGCAACGCGGGCAGCATCGCCCACGGCTTGGGTATCAACCTGGGGCAACTCAGTAACACCGTCACCGGCACGGCCAAGAACCTCACGCCGGCGCAGGCGCAGCAGACCGTCGACACGGCCAAGACGACGGCCTGGGGCACGCTGATCGGGCTGGTGGTCGGCCTGGTGGCCGGCGCGGTAGGCGGCACCCTTGGCATGCGCCACGCGGCCCGCGACACCCAATAGATAAACGATAGATCAAACGCGAATCGAAGGAGACAGATAGATGACGGGACAACAATTCTACGAGGGCGCGACGGTCACTGACATGGCTGGTGAGAAGATCGGTACGCTGCACGCCTACGACCCGCAGGGAGGGTATATCACCGTGCAGAAGGGCTTCCTGTTCCACAAGGATCTCTATATCCCCGTGAACGCCGTCCAGAACACCGACGCCGACGGTACCGTGCAGTTGAGCCTGTACAAAGATGACTATAGTGGACCCAGGAACCTGGACAGTGAAAGGGGGCGCTTAGAGGTGGTAGACTAGACCACGATGAGACAACAATACAGTTCCGCCTACAAGGCCCGCATCGTGCAGGAGTTACTGCGCGAGG
>JAABUL010006179.1_pt1 | contig 14065 bp, 1 predicted proteins | sample 5559151 | NCBI WGS metagenome assembly JAABUL01 (sample SAMN10711876, study PRJNA513368) | rock metagenome | isolation source: Antarctica rocks | place: Antarctica: Victoria Land, Pudding Butte sud | reverse complement strand
ATATTTGCGCAATTCAATTACTTGTCTTGTATATATATTATATTTAAACTTAGTCTATATTCAATTCAAATCTTAATAGTAATATATTTTTCGATAGTATTATCAATTTCTTTGTTTTCGAAATCTTTATATTTTTTAACAAGAAAAATTCTTTTACGTCTAAGAATCTTGCAAATCAAAATTAATAAACAATTTTGCAATAGATAAATAAAATTAAGATTTATTCTATATTTATTATATACTAGATATTTGCTAAATATATAAACAAACTTCGAATCTTAATAATATTAATACTATTAAGTCGAATATAATATTAAGTAATTAAAATATTAACAAAAATACTTTTATAAACAATTAAGAAAATTAAAATATATTAAACAATTAAGATCTTAATAGTTTTAACAAATTATTGTTTATAAAACTTAAAAAGATAGATTCTTTTTTACGTTTTATATCTATTATATATTGAGCTAATATTTATTATATATAGAGTTTTATTAATGTTAATAGAATTGCAATTATTTTCGAAGAACGCAATTAAATAATTGTATTAAAAATACAAAATTATTACAATATTCTAGCATATTTATATACGTATTTAAAGAGAATTTTTTATTTTATATACAAAAAAAACACAATATTAATCGAGATCTTAATTAATGTTTCTATTAAAGTATTAATTAACAAATATATATTTAATATATATTTAACTTAAGTATAATATAATTTTAATTTATATTAAGACTAGATTTAATTCTTTGTTGTTGCAATTAATTTTAAAATTACTTAGATTGCTTTTCTATTTCTAGAAATTAAAAAAAAAAAATATTAATATTAAAATTAAAATTTTAAATATTTCGAAATTAAGTATTGCAAATATATATATTTAGTATATAATAGAGTTAAGTTTAAGAATATTAACAATTTTTAATAATATTTTACTTAATTAATATATATAATAAATGTCAATATACAATTGAAATATTGCACAAAGATCTAATATTATAGATTTCTTAAAAAATAACAAAATTAATATATATAATATATATATTTTAAATCTATAATTTGCGTATACAAGAATTAAGAGTTTATTATATAAAAGATTTATAAAATAAACTTTTACTTTATCTATATTGTTTGTAAACTAATTTTATAGATTTATTAAATTAAATATTTTTTATTTTTTGATACAAAACTATAATATACAAATCGAATTATTAATACAAAATTAATATATATTAATATTAATTATTTTTGCGTTTTAATAAACTACAAATTACAACAATATATAAAAAATTGTATTTTTATTAAATATCTAGCTTTTAGAAATTTTATTTGCAATTAATTCTATTCTAATACAAGTTTAATATATATTAAATATATATAAAATTTAATTATTTTTAGAGAAATAACAAAATTAAGATTAGTATATATAATACGCAATTAAATATCTATATTTTTGTTAATTAAAAACAATTTCTATTTTTTATATTAATTATACGCAAAAATTATACTTATTATCTATTATATTCTATTAAAATATTTCGAGAAATTGTCAACAACGTAATTGCAATAATTAAACAACAAAATTTACTATTTTTAATAATATATAAACTAAATTTATATCTAGTATATATATTGTTTATGCTAAATATTTTGCAAAATATTTTGCTATCTCTTCTATTATATTCGATTTATGTACAAAATATAACAAGATTGCTTTACGTTATATATACAATAGTTTTAATATAAAAGATTGTATAGCAATATTAATTTGCAAGCAAAAATTTAAAAAGTTTTCTATTAAAATAATTTTAAAAAATTAGTTTATATTTAGTTTAAATATTGTATAAATCTAGTTTATAATTTATAGAAGTTAAGCAAAAATTTGTTTTTAATTAATTGTGTTTTTTAAAGAAATAATAGATTAGAAATATTATTTATTTTAACAAAAATTCTTAACAATATATTATTGTATATTGTACTTATACTTAGACTAAGATTTTTATAAATTAATTATATCTTAAAATAAATTTTATATTTAAATAAATTTAAAACAAAATAAATCTATATCGACGTTTTATTTTGTCGCTTAGTCCCGAATAGTTAGTGCAACTTCTACTATAACACTAGTAGAGTATAGGAGCAAAAACTAGCTATTAAAGTTTATTTTAAACTCTAAGCTTTTTCTATCTATTATTTGAGTATCTTTAAGCTTAATCGAGCAACTTAATTAGATAATAATATTGTTTGTATTGCAAGTTAGATTATTTAATTAAATTAATATATTTAATTAAAAGCTCGATTCGATTTGTCGAAGAATTTATAGTAGATTAATATAACAAATAAGCAAAATAATTATCGAATATTTGTATTCTTAAGTTTAGATATTAATGCTTTAAAGTCTTTAATTCTATTTTGTATTGTATTAATAAATTGTCTAATCTATAATATGCATTTATAAACAAAAGTATCTTAGTTTATATATTTAGAAGTTAAGTAAAATATCTTTGTTATAACAAGTACAACAATAACGTTATTTTCTATCTTATACTTTGTATTTTAATACAAACAAGATTTGTTTAACTTTGTCTCTAATATTTGCGTTTATAATGTCTTTGCTCTTATAAATAGATTTCTATTTATATTGTTTGTTGTTATAAGTTTATTTGCGTAAATTATACTTATATTAAGTCTAAAATTCTTATATTAATAATTGTTGTTTATTGTTTATAAAATCTTAAGTATTTTATTATTAAAATGCAATATTATTGCGTTTAAATCTTTATTTAGTTCGAGCTCTCTTTGTAGTATATTGTTAATTATTTGTTTTATTAAACTTTATCGATAAACTACAATTATACAATTAACTCGATTTTCTTAATATATTTTTTTTCGATATATTTTATTCGATATAGAGCTTGTTTATTTCTCTTTTTTATATTTCTTTTTTTAAATATTTTGCAAATATAATTACTAGCAACAAGCGTATTTTGTTTGTATTAATATTTCTAATTGTAATATAGTATTTTTCAATTATATTATTTATATATTGCTTTAGTAGTATATTTAGAATTTCGAACAAACAAATTCTTTGTAAATTGAAAGTAAAACAATATAGTATTATAGAAGTCTTTTGTAGATACTATTAATATTTTTGTATATAAATAAAATTTGATAGCTATAAATTCTCTCTGAATCTTAATAGTATCTTAAATAATATTTGTTGCAAGTATAGATTTAGATTCAATTTATCTACTTTTTGTCAACAAGAATAATTGTATTAAAAAAGATTGAAAAAGTATTGTGCGAATATACTATTACTTAATTTTATAATTGTCAAAAATATATAATAACAAATTAGATATAAAAATAAGTAAAAGAAACAAAATATATTTTTTGCAAACAACTTTAGCAAAAGTTATTAAATCTACGCTAGTTTAATATAGCAACTTAAATTATTCTTTGCTATAAAGAGAGTAAAATCTTGTGTATTTAATTCGATTTTTAATAGTATTAATTTAATTATATAGTAAACGTCTTTATTCTTAGCAATATTACTAGAAATTTAATTTAATATATTTGTTCTTAAAGCAATATTTCAAATATAGTAAATTATAGAAATTAACTTCTTATTGTTTTTTAACAATTTCTATTTATTTTGTATATAGATAATACAAGTAGTAGTATTCTAAATCTTATAAACTACAAATTTATTTTATTTTATTTAAATACTTTTAATTTTGCGTTAATTTATTTTTTTGTTGTTTAAGTTTTGTTCTTAATAAAAAAATTGTTATAACAAATATTATATTAATTTTAATCAAAATATATATTAAGACTAAATACAAACTTTTTTAAAAAGTTTATCTTAGTTAATATTACGTAAGCGCTTTAAAGAATATTGCTTATATTGTAAATTTGCTAATTGTTAATAGTTTGCAAGATTTTTGTACTATTTGCTAATTAGAGTTTTAATTGCAATATATTGTTTAATCTATTCGACTTCTTTTTGTTGCACTATTTAAAAATATTTAAGAATATTCTATTATATATATTTTTTCAATTTTGTTTGTCTCTTCTTTTAGAATCTACAATAAATAAAATAAGTAATAGTTATTCGATAGAGCGTTCTTTATATATTGATAACAATTTGATAATATATTGCTCTTTCGAGAAGAATTTTTAAAACTATATATAATTTTGTTGCTAGATATTAATATAATTGTTTTAAGCTTTTAAACAACGCAATATCTTCTTTACTTATTAATCGAATTTATTAAAATTATATATATTAAATTTAAAGCAAATTATCGAGATATATATATATACAAAGTATTTCTTAATTTAAAAGTTATTCTTTTCTTTTATTTATTTGTGTAAGTCGATCGCAAATATTATAAAGATAAAACAATTATTCTCGAATTGTTTGTATTGTTAAATCTTATTGTTTTATTTTAATTTATTTAGATTGTTCAAACAAGTTTATTGCTAATACACAAATATAATTGTTGTTAAAATTAGTTTTTTTAATTTAGTAAGTTAGCAAATCTAATTAAGAGTTCTAATATATATAGAATTGTAATTGCTTTGTCTAATATTTAAGATTATTTAGTCGAAAAGTATCTATTTTTAGTTGTTGAATTTTGTCGATATTGCAAAATAAGAAATTTGTAATTTTAAGACAATTTTCTATTAAATTTTGATTAAACTTTTTTTTTATTTAATCTAACTATCTATTGTTAGAAAAACTATTTTTTTTAAGTTGTATATATATATTTGATTTATAAATTTTAAAGATTTGTTAATACAAAAATAGAAATTCTTTATTAAATATATATAAGCGTATTTGTTGTTTTTAATATTAAAGTTGTTAATTATGTCGAATTTTCTAATAAATTTCTTATAGTAACTAATAACGTAAAATTTAAATATATTAAAATAGACTTTTTTTGTCTTTATATTTATTAATTAATATTTAACAAATATCTTCTTTAATATATTAAATTGTTCTTGCGTATATTGTATATATAACAAAATTGTTTTGTTATAAAAGCAATACGTCGCAAGTATTATAAGATTAATTATTAATTTTGTTGCATAAATTACGATTAAGATATAGTAATAAAGCAACAATATTATAATTGCTATTAGTTAATAGAGAATAGCGTTTTGTTTAATCTCGATTTATTGTTGAACTTTGCTAAAATGCTTAAAAATATATAGATTGAAAATCTTAAGAATTAATTTAAAGCTTTGATTTAGTTTAAATATAATATTTGTTTCTTTTATTTTCTTGCTCTTGTAAATATATCTATAAATTGCTTTGATTTAAGAAATAATATTTGCAATAAGTCTCTTTAGTTAATTTATTAAACTTATTAAGATATCTTTTTTAAGTTAATATAATAGATTTATTATTATTATATTATAAATGTTTATTTCTAAAAGCTCTTACGCGAAGTTTCTTATATTATAAACGTATTTAAGATTCTTTTTATTAATTTTATAATTAACTTAAAACTTAAATTGTTGTAGTATATCTTTATATATTTGTAACGCTTATATATTTATTAAATTGTTATATTTGTTTAAAAAAATCTTGTATATAATACAATAACAATTTTGCTTAATCTTAATTATAAGTGTTTGCTTTAAATAGTCGATTATTAGTTTTGTTAGCATTAAATAATAGTATTTGCGTCAATTGTTTGCGCAATAAATTATTAGCTCTTTTGTTAAAAGATTGCGCAAAACTAGTATTAAATAGTTAGCGCAATAATCTTTTAGCAAATTATTTTTTACTTATATTTTGTTATATAACTTATAATATTGTAATATATCTTTATATTTAAATATTTTGTATTGTTCTTCTTAATATATATTATTAAAATATAGTTTAATAGTATTATATTTAATCGATAGTTTTGTTATATATTTTTGTCTAAATTCTTAATAATTATATATATCAATTATATACTTTAATTTTTTTGTTGTTTAAAAAGTTGTATTTTATTTGTCAAAATAAAAATCGATATTATAGTTGCTTCAATTAAATAAGAATTTTGTTTTTTCTATTAATTGTTAATTGTATAATATTGATTTTAGAATCTATTATTTTTTGCTATATATTGTCAAATTAATGTATACTATAAGTAATTTATATAAATTAAATAATTAAATATAAAAGCGATAATCTTGTTTATTAGTTAATAGTATATTTTGTATATTTAATTAAAGTAAGTTATATCTTTTATATTAAATATTAACTTAAATATATTAATTTCTTACTTGTTATTAAATATTTTTTACAATATATTATTTAATTTAACAAGTTATATATTATTATTTAAATAAAAAATAATTTTATAAAATAATTTTAATTGCTTGTTTTTAAAGAATTAATTAATATTGCTTTTAGTATATTTGCAATTATAAAATTAGTATATTAAAATATAGTTTGTTTTATTAAAAAAAGATTTATAGCAATTCTTAATTAGATAATAATATTTTTTGTTTTTATTTTAAATATTTAAGTAATTAAGTTATTGCTAAATTTTCTTATTGTATTTAATATACGTATTTGAAGTTTTAAGCAATTTTTTGTATATTTAAAAATAGTTTAACAATAGTTTTTCGATCTTTTTCTTAATTACAATTTTGTAGCTCTTGTTGTATAGCAAAGATAATATAGACAATAAATTAGATTTAAATTAACAATCTTTATAAGAATTATTAATAGACTTGATTGATTTTTTGCAATTGTAAAATGTTGCAATTAGATTTGTCTCAATCTATTGTATTTGTCGATTTAATGTTTTCTTAATTAAATAATACAATATATTGCAATTTGCAAAATAGTTGTCTTTTAAAAGATTAAGCAATAAATATATCGAACTAAGATTGTATCTAAAAACTAAATTTAGATTTAAAAAGTTATTATTTAAAAAAATCTAATTAGTACAATATCTCGAGTTTTTATCTATTATATACGCAATATTTATTGTAGTAGTTGTTTTTGCAATTTTTGTTAATAGATTTATATAAAAGTATTGTCTTTAATAATAATTATTTTGTTGTATCTCTTAATTATATAAGATTTTCTTTAGATATTTATATATATTAATTTTTTCAATTTAAGTACAACTTTTATAATATTTTTTTATATAATGCGTAAAATTGTTTGTAAACTTTAGAATCTTTAAATATTTTTAACAATATATTGTATTTATATTAATTTAAATATCGAGTACTATACTAAACAATATTGCAAAACAATTAAAATACAAAATAGCGCATTTAATATTAATAGAACAAACGCAATTACTTATAGTAAATTAGCACAATTTTTTTATAAATATTTGTTTAATAGTTTTACAAAATTTTAATTAATTTGCTTAATAGCTAATCTTTTTTATTTTCGAACATTTTTTTAATAAAAATATTCGAATCTCTTTTGTTTTCTTTTTATAATAATATTATTTTATTGTCTAAGCTTAAACTATTCTTTTTATACTTTTATAGTTATATTGTTCTTTAGACATTGCTTTTGCTTTAACTCTATTATAGTTTTTTTTAATATAAATTGCTTAGACGTTTTTGACTAACTTATTATAGATTTTAATTTTAATTTTGTTATAAATATTGTTATAAAGCAAACAAATTTGTAGAGATTATTGTCGATTGTTTATTGAATTCTTAACGTTAATTTAGTAGATAAAGATTTTAAAAATATAGTTTTTTTTAAGATTGCGTAATTCAAATAACTTGTTATTAAATTAAACAATTCTTAAATTTAATTTTATACAATATATAAATATTAAGTAATTTCTTATATTATTTTTAATAAAAAACAAGATTTTTATTAATTAGATCAAAAAAAATTGCGTTATATTGTCGAAAATCTTAAATAAATTTTAATTTCTTAAGAGTCTAGAATTTTAAACTAATTAAAAATATAAATTGTTATTGATTTTTGCTTAATAAAGATATTTACGTAATTTGTTCAATAGCTTTGTAATATTGTTGTTAGCAACAATAGCAATCTTAATTATAAAAATTAATATAAAATTATATTTAAAATTATTAATATTCGAACAAGTATTTTTTTTTATATATATCTATTATCTTTTTACTAGAATAGATTATCTAGTAAATTTTTTCTTTTAAATATATCTTTTATTTTAAGTTAATAGTTTTCTTTATTTTAATTTTACGCAAAGTTAAAATATAAGAATATTTGTTAATTTTGTTCTTTTTTTTTTGTTTTACGTTTGCAAGACTTAAAGTTAATAAAATTTGTAAATCGATTAATATAAAAAATAAAAAGTTTAATAAATATAATAGTTGTTGTTTTTGCTCTCTAATAAAAGTAGTTTTAAAAATATATATTTAGTTGCTTTTTATCTACTAAAAATATAAGTATCTAAAGTACTTATATATACAATTGCAAAAATTCGATACTATAATAGAAAAGCGTTACTTTTTTTATTTAGTTAGCAATAAAAACTACGAATTTTTGCGCAATATTTAGCTTAAAAAGTAATAATATATTTATAAATACAATATTAACTATAGTTGCGACAATAAATACAAGAATTGTATTATTTAATATAGTTAATAAATAAATTTAAAGATTGTTAAAATTACAATTTGTAAATAAAATAAGTTTGAAGTTTTTACTCTTAGAGTATTTTTATAATTTGCGTTTTCTTAATATTAATTATTAACAAACTTAGATTTACAATATTTCGAATCTCTACTAAAAGAGCAATTTATTAATATATATTTAACAAAATTATTACAAATAAAAAGTCTAATTGTTGCAATAAATTGCGCAAAATTAACAACAACAATTATATATTTAATTTAGACAAACTATATACAAATATTTTAAAAACTATTATTAAAATCGAGTTTCTAAACAATTATTTAAACAAGAAGCAATAATATTGCGATTTTGTTAAAAACAACAAATACAAGATTTACAAAAACAACAAAGAACAAAAGATATAATATTATTTTTTCTATAGCAAATTTAAATATTTTATTGACAATATATATAAAGTATAGATAGATTAATATATTTTATCAATTATTTGTGCAAATTAAATTGTGCTATTTATATAATTTTGTACAACTATTTCGATAAGTATATTTACAAACTTGTTTTTTTTGTTATAAAGAATATTTAATCTTATCTAATAAAAAGCAATAAAGTTTTGAATTAAATACTTGTCTATTTTGTAATCTAGATTTTTGCAATTTTTAAAATAAATATATTTTTCTACAAAGATTTAAATTAAAAAAAGACTCTTATTTCTAAGATCTATATATATAGAGATAGTAGAAATAACTTTACAAATATCTTTTTTAGTATTAATAGTAAATAGTATATACTAAGTATAGTAAATTTTATATAAGAAAATTATAAATAGAAGATTTAATAGTTGTTAAAATAAGAATTAAGAATAGCAATAAATATTTTATTAAAATATTGTTTAATAGTTTTATAATTTCTATATATAAATATATCTTATAATATTAATTTTCGAGATATATATATTAAAGTTCAAATATATATAAAAACAATATTTGTATTATTTGTAAATTTTTTTGTATATAAATTACAATAATTAGTTCTTCTATTTATTTTATATTCTTTTATATTCTTCTATATTTTTTAAAGTTCTTAATTCTTAATTTTATCTCTCAATTCTTACTACAAGACTTATTCTATATTTAATATTAAGTTTCGAAATCTTATATATTATTTTTCTTATTTGTTAGCAAGTATTGTATACTTACAATAGCTTTAATAAATCTCGACAAAGAGAGCTTGTTCTTAAACTCTCTTAGTATTCTCGCAATTAATTTATTGTTAGCTATATATTTAGAATGCGCATTTCTTAAAGTTGTTTACAATACAATTATTACAAATATTAAAACTCTAACTTTTAAAATTTAAGTCTTTCTTTAATATTAAATAGATTATATATTAGAATATCTTCTAAATACAAATAATTACACAATACTTCGAGATTAACTAATTATAGTATAAGTAATTTTGCTTTAATTGTCTATTGTTTCAATATAAAGATACTAATTAATATAGCGCTTCGACTTCTTTATTGTTTGAACTTCTCTTTAGTATCGAATTTATTAATATTGCAATTGTTGAAATTGTTGCAACTTAATTTATTATTAAACTAATAGTATTGCTATTAATTACAAATATTTAAACAATTGTACAACAAATATTTAATTAAAACTTTATTTAATTATTTAATTTAAAAAATCTATTCTTAAATTTTAAGAAAATATTTTGATAATCTAATATTTTTTAAATCTTAAGCATAATTTTCGATTAAATATTATTTGCTAAAATATAGCTATAAAATTAAAGAAAATAATAAAGAATTTATCTTTATATAGTCTTTTTATTGTTATAGTTTCGAGATTTTGTTATTTTTTAATAAGATTTGTATCTTAAGATTTATTAAATATTGTCGAGTTCAAATCTTTGTTAACTTATTATCTAATAATAATAATAATAATAATAACTTGTATCTCTTCTTTTAAACTCGAATTAAATTCAAGAATTACAATTTTAATTTTAAGATTACTAATAAGACGCAAATATTAAAAAAAAAGCGCAAGATATTTGCGATATTAAATTGTTTAATATCTTTATATTATATTTCTATTTTATTAATTTGTTAAGAGATATCTTTAATTTAGTTTTTTTATAATACAATTTAGTTTGTTTGCGTTTTTGTTTAAGTTAATTTGTTTTAAAATTTAATTTTGTTTTGTTTAAAACAATTTGCACAAATATATTTGCAACAAAATTAAATCTTATATTTTGTTATTAGAACTTATTGATATTTTATTCGAATCTTTTTTAAAAAAGCGTTGCGTATCTATATTTTTGCTAAAATAATATGTTATTAAAAAAATATTATTACAAAAATATTAATATTTCTTATAATAAATTTACTAAAAAATTGTAATTTGTTAATCTTTGTATTGTATTATATTATTTGTTAAATTAATATTAAATTTATAGTACTTTAAATTGCGCGCAATATTGTTTCTTTAATTAATAGTATTAACAACTCTTTTTTTATATATTAAATAAAAAGTATTAAAGTTTTTTGCTTTTTTAATTATTTGCAAATATTAACAATATAACGCTTATTTATATTAGATAAATTGACGTTATTTGTTAATATATTTTCTAAATAAGTTGAAAATATTAATATAGAAACTCTTTATTGCTTATATATTTAGTTTTTTGCAATATTTGTCTCTTTAAATTGTTTTGTTGTTGCGAGATAGTATTTTTAAACGCAAGATTTATTGTTGCTAACAAAAAGTTCTTTGCGTTCTAGCAAACAATTTCAAGAAAGTAAAAAGAAAATTTGCTATTTAATAAAAAAAACAATAGTAGTAAGAAAAACTATTTTTAAAAATAATAATTTCGAAAATAAAGAAAAGAAAACTATAAAAGATTAAAATTGTGCTTTTTATAAATAGAGCAATTGTAATTTTTAAATTATAAAGCAAAAGAGTCTAACAATAATAGAAGAAATCTTACAAATATAGTATCTTTATTAATAATTTTAAAAACTTGTAGTAGTATTAAGTTACAAAAACTAAAACAATTTTCGATTAAAATAAGATAGAAAAAAGATTATTTAAGCAAATACTTAATTAATAGTATTTTTAATTAATAGATTTAACTTACTTATAATTTTTATTTCGATATATTAAATTTAAGATTGTAGTTAATAACAACAACAAGATATAAAAAATTTTGCAAATTTTTTTTTTTAAAAAAAGATTTAATATTCTTTAATACAACAATTATAGATAAATAAAGATATTTTGTTAAAGTATTGCTATATAGCTTTGCAATTTCTATATATAAATATATCTTATAATATTAATTTTCGAGATATATATATTAAAGTTCTAATATATATAAAAATTGTATCTATATTATTTGTAAATCTTTTCGCAAATAAGTTATAATAATTAGTTCTTTTATTTATTTTATTCTCTTTAAAGTTATTATATACTTTATATTCTTATTTAAGTTATAAAGTTTTTTATATTATTATTTTTAATAATTTATTCTTATTGTTAAGTATTGCGCAAATTTTTTATTGTTAATACAATAACTTCGACAAATTTTATTAAAAAGAATTTATTCAATAATCTTTTTATTATTTTTATTGTTGTTTTGTTATTAGTTGTATATCTAGAACGTATATTTCTTTAAATTATATATATTGTAGCTATTGCAAGTATTAAAGTTTTAATTTCTAAAATTTAAATTTTACTTTATTGTTAAATAAATTGTGCGCTAAAATATTTTCTAAACGCAAACAATTGCGCAATACTTTAAATTTAATTTATTGCAATATAAATAATTTTGCTTTAATTATCTATTGTTCTAGTATAAAAATACTAACTAATATAGCATTTTAACTTCTTTACTTTTTAAGTTTCTTTTAAGTATTCGATTTACAATATTATAATTATCGAGATTGCTAACAATTAATTAATTATTAAATTAATAATATTGTTATTAATTATAAATATTTGTACAATTGTACAGCAAATATTTAATTAAAACTTTATTTAATTGTTTGTATTAAAGAATTTATTCTCTAATTAGCGTTTTACAAAGTAAATGCTCTAATAATCTGATATCTTATAAATCTTAAATATAATTTTCGATTTAAAATTATTTGCTAAAATATAACTATAGAAAGAAAAAAAATAAAAAGAGATTTAGTCTAATAGAATTTTTTTATTGTTACAATTTCGAGATTTTGTTATTTTTTAGTAATATTTGTATTTTAAAAGCTATTAAATATTGTTAAGCACAAATTTTTCTAAATATCTATATTAATAATTAAGACAACAATTAATTTTATCTTTTTTTTTAAACTTATATTAAGTTCGAAAACTATAACTTTAATTTTAAAATTATTAATTATATATAAACTTCGAAAAAAAGAAAATTATACTTTTTTTTGTTAAATTGATATTTAATTTTTGTTTATACTTTTGCTTTTTCGATCTATTAAGAAATATCTTTTATTAAAGTTTCTTGTTGTACAAGTTAATTTATTTGTATCTTTGTTTATTTTAGTTTTTTTTAAAATTTAATTCTTTTTTGTTTCTAATAATTTATTTATATATTCTTTTAGCAAAGTTGTATTTTGTACTTTATATTTTGTATATATTAATATCTTTTGACAATTTCTTTAAACAAAATATCTCTTAATTATATTTTGGCAAATATTATCTAATTTTAGAAAAATACTTTTATTAAACTATTAGTATTTTTGATAATTGTTTTATCAAAGAATTATAATCTTTTTATTTTAATTTTGTATTATATTATTCGACATATACAAACAAAACTTACAATATATTAAGTAACTCGAAATTCTATAGTATTATCTAATAGTTTAAACAACTTTTTTGTTTTTCTATTTTAAAGAGATTTAAGACAAAAATTAATTAAAAGCAAAAAAAATAATTATTCGAATTTCAAATTTGTATTGTCGATATTAGCAAAAAAGATAATAGATAATATTGAAAAAAAAAATTGCTTTTATAAAATCGAGAAAGAATTGCGCAATTATTAATTCTTAAAAGTTGTAAATTAGTTCTATTATTGTTATATAAATATTTTACAAAATTATTATACTAGAAATAAAAATGCTAAGTCTTAGTTTCTTTAAAATATTTCTTTAGCTTAAAAACTTAATTGAATTTATTTAAACTATTTTTTTTCTATTTTAAGATATATTTTTGTTCTATTTGCTTGCTGCAGCTTTGTTAAAGATATTCTATATTTTAGCAAGAATTGTTATATTTAATTACAATTGTTTATCTTGTTAATATTACTATTGTAAAATATTAATTGTAGCTTATTAATTTCTAACTTTTTTTTTCTCTTTTAACTTTTATTTTCTTGTTGTCTTTAATTCTTTAATATTGTTTCTTGTATAATATTCTCAATAAATATATATTTTTTTTTTAA
>JAABUL010006178.1_pt1 | contig 14070 bp, 21 predicted proteins | sample 5559151 | NCBI WGS metagenome assembly JAABUL01 (sample SAMN10711876, study PRJNA513368) | rock metagenome | isolation source: Antarctica rocks | place: Antarctica: Victoria Land, Pudding Butte sud | reverse complement strand
AGTGGCTTCTTTGCGTGAAACATGAGTAGGTTGTGCTGGCGTGCTTCCCGGTGGCCACATTCCTGACGACGCTGCTGATGGTGCAGGCACCGTAGGTGTTGCTGATGGTGCAGGTATACTGGGCGCTTCTGTCGGAGCGCTATGTGGAATCTGCGGTGCTGCCGCCGCAGCCGCACCATCTGCCGGGAACGCATGTCCCAGAAACTGTTGAAACATGGATGTCAGGTGAGCGCGCGCCTGATCTGCTGGTAAGCCACCTGGTGGCCCACCTGCTGCTGCCTGGACGTTGGCTGCTTGTGTCTGCACATTCGCAGCCTGCGCTTGCGCCTGTACGTGGGCTTGCTGCAGTGCCGCGGCGTCTGTTTGGACCTGCGTCTGTGCCTGTTGCACAGCATTTGCTTGAGCCTGCACATTTGATTGGGCTTGTTGCACTGCTGCTGCTTGCGCTTGGACACCTGCTTGTGCTGATTGCAGACCTGCCTGTTGTTGCGCAGCCCAATTTGCCGCCTGGGCCTCCAACGCAGCCTTATGCTCCCGCGCATCGCGCATTGACTGCTCGCGCTGCAGGGCGGTGGCCTGGTTTGCTTTTGCTAGCTCGGAATTGAGGCGGGCTTGCTCAGAACTTGCGTTCGCCTTGGTCGTGAGCATTTGGCTTTCCTGTTCCTTGACTTGTGCCTGGAGTTTGGCCACTTGCTCAGCGAGCTGCTCTGGTGTGGACATCTTGACTGCTCACAAGATTACTATCACAAACTGTCGTTGTGTTCACGATATCGCTGTCCGATAATGATCCACTGTCCTTTTCGCCGTCCTGTGTCTGTACCACAATGTCCTCACTTGTCCTCCCAGTACTAGTCGACTGTACCACACTGTACTGCCGTCGAATGAATGCTGCAAACTCGCGCTCTGCGGCTATGCAGCTCAATCTGACCTGCTCGGCTGCCTCTGCGTTGACCTGGTCAACGGCTTCTGCGTTGACCTGGTCAACGTCAGCCTCGGTTGTGCCGACAGGTGGATCAGCCGCAGCCTCTACCACTGCTGTGGTCTCCACCGCTGGCTTGGCCTCTGACTCTGGCGTGAGCTCGAAGTCAGCCTCGTCACCCTGCTCTGCGATCTCTGTTGTGCACTTGGAGCTTCTCTGCTCAACCTCGGGGCTGTCCTTCTTGCCCGACTCGGATTTTGCTGATGCCTCCACGGTCTTGCAAAGCTGTTCAAATTGCTCTTGCTGTTTCTTTTGCAATGCTGTGTGTTCCTCAGCACATCGCCTTTGCCAGGCTATCAATGCGTCCTGTCAGACAATCTCACATGTCAGTCGGTGTGCCAGCCACGCTACTTGCGCCCTGCACAACGAAGCACTCTTCTTCGATCAGTTGCAACTTGCCTGCGGACTCGCCATCCCTGTGACTGGCGTTCTTGTCGCAGCGCTGCCCTTGCAGCTATAACTGCTTTCCCCGTTACGAGGCCAAAAGAGGGGTCCCCAGGCGTGGGGTCCCCAGTGCAAATGCTCGCAAGCCAAATGCAGTGGGTAGTGTAGTTGTTACCGGCCGGATGCTTACACGACGGTCTGCCTCGACTTCCTGACGAGCGCAAACAAGCAAAAGACCACGATGCAGGTCAAACATGAGCGTTTTGATGGCAATAATCGACAACATCGGTGACCTCCAATGTTAGTCATCATGCAGGGTTTACTAATGTAAAATGTTCATAACGAGGTATCATGTCATGACTAATCACAAGCTGGTGTAGGTTTTTGGTGAGCTGCTCCCAGTGGGGATGGCAAACCGGCTCACACCTGACGCCCTTCTAGGCGCAGACGGCGTCAAACTTTCAACTTTCATGCAGTTGCACAAGTGCTGATCAGGCATTATCAGCAGTTGAGAGGTGGCTGCCGCCAGCAAGTGTTGACCCATTTGACCCAAACCCATTTCTCAGTTTCGACCCAAGCAGTTCCCCAAAAGATTCGGAAGACTTGCAGGCAGTGGAAGCGTTGGCCAGCCACAGGACCAGACAAGCGCTATGAAGAGGTATACATGTACGCCAACCTGCGTGAAGATAACTAGGCTGTGCAAACGCTGCAAAGAGTTGCCCAGATAATCTTGGGAGCATTTATGAGGAGTCTCTTCGACGACTGCTGAGGCAAACATACATTTGCAGCATCCTTCAAGGTTTCGGCTGCTTAAACCAGCAGCGTGGTCTGTGTCAGTATTCACTGGCATGCACCTTGTCTGACAACGACCTGTGCATAGCAGCGTCCTGTGAGAAACCCACATTCGACTGCCCACCTGCTTATCGCACAGGTACGAGCCACACTCGTTCTGATACGCCTGGAGCTTCGGGCAGCGAGGCGCGGATGGGCCGTTGTCTCAGCAGGCCCAGCTTCAGAGTGTGCTGCCGGTGCCGCTCTGCAGGTACTGACGCTCGTGGTCTTCGCGCGCTGGCAGCGAGGACTCGGACTTTCCGACGCGATTCGAGGAGCGGCATCAAACACAGGCTCGCAGCTTGCACAATTCGATCCCAGCGCTGTGCCCGCCAGCCGCACCGGCGCCTGCGGCCGCGTACAAACCCCTGCCTACCCTGAATGGCGGGCCCGGCCGCAAAGCTGCCGCCGGCATCGCAGTGGGTGCTGCTGCGGGAGGGCGCAATCTCCTATGGCTATGTTCTCATCTGGATCGTGCTCTCGGTGAGTGCAGTGCGGTGCATGGCTGAATTGACTGGAAAAGCGGTGCCCAGTGTGCAGCTTTAGCTTTCGCAAAGCAACTCACTGGCTGCGGTTCAATCTCATGCTGCAGGCTACAGTCATCATGTACAACAAATATATGTTGACGTACTTTGGTACGAAGTACGTAGTTCGATAAAAGGAAACCTGCGTGCATTGTGTTGGTGTAGCAGACTTGCATGTCGCTTCACCTAGTAAGCTTCAGTTCCAAGAGACCGTACTGGATTTGATGTGCAGGATTCCCCTTCCCTGTGACGCTGACCATGTGGCACATGCTGTTCTGCTCTGTAACGGCCACAATCCTTGTGCGCGCGGGCTATGTGGCGCCCACAGAGGGCATGACACAAGAGGTGCGTGCACGCAACTGCGATTAAGATGCAAGTATGGACGCACAACACGCTGCAGCCTGTGTGTCCTGGCATGCTCATGTGCAGTCCCTGCACTACAAGGCGCGCGACCTGCCTGTGCGTGTGTTCGACCTGTTGCAGCTCATACTGTACCATGCGTCCTCAGCAGGTTTTCCGTGTTGCAGGTCTACACAAAGGCCATTGTGCCAATCGGCGCACTGTTCAGCATCAATCTTTGGCTGGGCAACACGGCATACTTGTACCTGAGCGTCGCTTTTGTTCAGATGCTCAAGGTGTGCGCTTTGCTCTGCACACTGCCTGTATCGTGATCGCCTTTGCGGCGCAGACCAGAGCGGTCCATCGAAGCTGGTATCTGCATGGATGTGCGTGTAGCTGAAAGAAGCTGCTGAGCATCAGCACAGTCAGAGTATTGATACACCTGCAGGCGCTGATGCCAGCATCGGTGTATTTGGTGGGCTGCATCATCGGCACTGAGGTGGGCCCGTTGTCATGCTCGTTGCGCATGAAGAACGCAATTGACGTAGCTGGTTCCTGGTAAGGCAGCTAGCAAGCATCAAAACCTCCACAGGTGTTCAACCTGGGGACAGCGGCCAACATGGTCGTCATCACAACGGGCGTGGTCATTGCGTCGTACGGAGAGGTAGAAGGCCCAGCCCATCATCACATCCACTGTGCATGGGGCGCACTTGTCATATTGCAAAACCACGAGCAGAAAGCAAGCATGCATCAGAATTTCCAGGGCTTAGCGTTGCTGTGTGTCCTTGTGACGACCGCAAGCCATTGGCGTGCAGGTCAACTTTGTGGTCATCGGCGTCGTCGCGCAAGTGGTGGCGATCCTGGCAGAGGCAATCCGCCTGACGCTGGTCCAGGTGTGCATCAATCGTCAGTGCACATATGTTGTGTGAACTCTCCCCGGCAGCATGCAGGAGCAGGGCTGCTGCTGTGCGAAGAACGTTTCTCATAAGCCGCACTATCTTAGTCCGCCAACTCTGCGCTGCAGCTGCAGCCCTATTGCAAACCTGCCATGCAGCCAGAGCCCCGTCATTGCCTCATTTTATTACAAGGATCTTCACACCTGGTGTAATGGCGTGAACTCGCCCACGCAGGTGCTGCTGCAGAAACGGGGCCTGAAGCTGAACCCAATCACGACTCTCTACTATGTGGTACGTCACACTCCTAGTGCCACTCCGTTCATTCAGCCGCTTTCCTTCTGCAGCATTCGTCCCTCTATGACAGCAGCGCTGACACAATTCATGCAGGCGCCCTGCTGCCTGGCCTTCCTGACCATCCCCTGGGCCTTCCTGGAGCTGCCGCGGCTGCTGCATGCCATTGAGCCGGTGCAATTTGACCCCATCGTGTTCGTCAGCAACGCAGCCGCGGCCTTCGTGCTCAATATGTCGGTGCGCTCTGCGCCGTCTCTGTGTCCCCCTTTCAGTGAGCTGCCCCAGACCCCCAGTCACGCCTTTGAGCCTGTGTAGTGCGCCTGAGAGTGCCGCCAGCTCAAGGAGGTGGTGCCACACTGTGCATTTTCATTTACAACCTGTGTACTCAGCATACGGCGCACTGACGTGCTGTGTGCAGCACGTCTTTCTTGCTGACACCAAATGCGGGGATGCTTACAGCGGGCCTGCAGCCAGCTCCGCCTGATGGCCATCTGCTCACAGCATCGCTCTGTCTCGGTCTGGGCGCGCAGGTGTTTCTGCTCATCGGGCGCACGAGCGCGCTGACGCTCAACATTGGCGGCGTGGCGAAGGACTGGCTGCTCATCGGGCTCAGCATTACGCTGTATCATTCTGCGGTGTCGCGCCTCAACCTCGCCGGCTACCTCGTGTCCTTCCTGTCGGTGCGGATCTTCCCGGTCGCGCAGGTGGCGGCACTGCTTGTCTCCGGCTGACAGCCGTCCGATGGCAGCAGGTCCACGCTGGCAAATCTTGCAATCCCACACTGGCACGATGCTAGCCAGCGTTGAACGTTCACAATCCCTGTCGGTCGGGTTGCACCTGTGCACGAGCATGCAGCTGTAGAGAAGAGAAGCTTCCTGGCGTATCACACCACAAAAGAGAAACCTTCTTGTATACAGGTCTGCCTGTACAACTACAGCAAGATCAGCGGTGCGCAGCGAGCGGCCGTACAGCAGGCGGCCGCCAAACCGCGCGGTGGCGGCGCTGGCGGCGTCACCGGCGCAGAGGAAGGAATTCCGCTTGTTGAGCGGCGCAACGGCGACGCCCGGCGTTGATTCGATTGTACGAAGAGTTGGGGTCAGCCAGCATTCGAAGCATATTTAGAGTCAGTGTTGTCAACAGCGAGCGGCAGATCCATGCGGCAGATGTCAGCGCCAGGGAATGTGTATGGAGCTCCTAAACAGGGATTTTAATTCCGCCTTTCCGCTGAGCAAAACATGCCCCCCTGCCGCTCTACCGCCGGAAGCTGGAAGGCTGAAAAGCTAGGCAATGCTGGGACACGAATTTGCCGCGCACAAATGCCACTTGCAGTTACAAAGCACTATCTTCAGGCGACCCTCGTCGACTCGTAGCACGCGCAGCGAGAATTCTTTCTATTCACTCAACGCTGCTCTGGATCGCCACAGCAGGCTACTTGTTACATCGGGAGCTCGGCAGCACATTCGCGGTCGATAAGTCTGCAAGTAAGCTATAATGTCGCAAGGGCTGCATGCCGAACCGTCTGCACGTCTCTGCCGTGACAGCTCCTGCGAATCGCTGCATGGCAAAGGGGCCAAGCCTCGACAGCAACAGAGACTCAGTAGAGCGCACGCGACGTCTGCAAACTCATATAGGTCTGCCACCGCTCATGCACGGGTGCTGCCTTGGCTCAGTCATGCATTGGCTGTCAGCAAAACAGCACATGCAACTTGCCGCATATGGGATCCACCGTCTGCAGCGTTTAGCCTTTGTATCACGTCAATCATGTTCAGTCTGTCAGCAGGCTGCGACAGCATGATGTCCTCTGTACGCCCACCGGAATGCACTGTGCTGAGCGGCATCGGTCGCAGCGCCGCACGTGGCGGCTGGCCTCGTCAGCAGAGGGGCCGCCGGACGAGCCCTCGGACGTCTCGCAGGTGCGGCTGGTCCCTAAAGAGGGTGCACCAGCTCTCTCAACAGATGCATGACCAACTGCTTCGCTTGCTGCTGTGTCACATTCGGCGCCCGTGTTCCGTGCTTGGCCGATTACCACGGCTTCTGCCACGCTGCACTCGCACTGCGATGGCAAAGGGGATCTTGTTCTGCAGCGGCGTCCAATGGACGATCCTGCAGCTGTGGAGTCGCCAGCAGATCAGGGCCTGAGACATGGGGCCGCACCCTTTGACGTCCCGCCGGAGCAGGTGCGTCCTGGGACAGCAAATCACGTGTGGCAGAAGGAAGGTTCAAGCATGCTCATATGCACACACATGAGGATGCTGGCTGTTTGACTCACGAGTCATGGGGTCATCGTAGGTGCAGTAGTTGATTTCCTGCTGCCTTATTTCCTGATGCCTTCTTTTACTCTTGGGATGGCAGGCAGACTTCTGGGAAGCACCTGCGGCCGTGGCAGACGCTGAGATTGATAGAGCCTCTGAAGAGTGCGCCTTGGTCTTGATGGCCTGCTAAACACTTGTGGGAATATGGCGTATCGTGTTCCCACCTAGTTGTTCCCACCTACTGATGAGTGACATCTGTCAACAGGGCACTGTACTTTTGATACACACCTGAGTCCTGCGCGATGATCGCTTCTGCCAGTGACAAAGTGCGCTTGAAATACCAGCGCACAAACGGAACAGACAGCCTGCCATGCCTGCAGGGCGGACGCCGGCAGCGTCACCGCGCTGGGGCTGCTGCGGGAGGTGTGGGGCATCCTGCGGGGGCGGCTGCTGGCGGTGCTGGTGCTCATGTCGTTGCAGGACGCCGCCATCTTTGCCTGCCAGCGTCTTGCCGACTTGGCCACCAACTATGGTGGGCGATGTTTGTTGTGCACCCTAGGCAGCAGCACGAGAGTTTATTAAAGACAGCTTGTGGCAGCTTGGCTTGTTCTCGGACTCTACAACGCGCCGTGAACTGCCAGCTGGCCAAAGATGTCTTCAGAATCTCTCTGTCGCTCTGTGATCCGAGCTAGGAACCAGACCCAGTGGCGCAAACCCCTCCCTGCAGATTGTCGCAAACGATCATGGCGTCTCCAGTGGTCCAACTGCACAATGTTTTGATGTTTCGTATGGTCATGCAGCTGCGGTGGCGTGGCTGAGGGGACCGTACACGCGCGCGGCCATCGGCCGCATGGCGTGGCCAGTGCAGGACCCGACCCTCGACACCTTTGCCGGCGGTAATGCTGCACGCACTTCTGCTACCTGGAGGCTTCCCAGCCTGCTACAGTGATGTGTCTACGTTTTGTCGCAAACTGCCTTTGCATCGCGCTGGTCGTTGTCAGAAAAGTAAAGACGGACGCGTCTCTGCCTGCAGGCTATGTCTGGTTGAAGTGGGTGTTCCAGGGCGCCAGCCTGCCGGTGAAGCTGGCGGTGCAGGCGCTGGCCGCAGCCGCCCTGTTCGCCCTCGTCGAACGAGGTGCGGGACAATTCCACAATCTCCCTGTTTCACAAATGTCCATGTGACTGTGAAATAGGACTGCGTTGCGCCCAGTGTTCGATGCACTCTTTCTGACAGGCTGGCGATTCGTCCACCCCGATGTGATGCACAGTTACTGTGCGCATCGGTCCGACAGGATGTGAGCTGCCACTTCACGCTGCGCCTGCGTGGTGCAGAGGTGCGCACGGGGCAGGGGCGCAACCCCTTCAAGCGGCTCGCGGCAGCAGTGGCGGACGCGTTCAGCGCAGTAAGGGCAGGCGTGCCCAACTGGCGCAGGTGCGCACGTGCGGCTCTGCTTGGGTAACTGCCCGCCTTTGCCTTGTTAGCAAGGCATGGCCTGACCACATCATGCAATTGCTCCTCGCTGTCGGGACAAGGGTCTGCGATGCCATGCCCTCCCTGCCGTTCCAAGCCCAGGATGTGTCAGTGGCGCGAAAGCCTCTTGACGCCAACAAGGTTGCTGCACGCGCTGCCTCAGGGCGTACATCGCCTCGGCGTGGGTGCTGCTGCGCTTCCTGCCGCTGGGCGTCGCCTCCTGCGCCATCATCCCGCTGTACTGGACGCTGCCGCGCATCCTCGGGCTCCAGGCGGCAGTGCCTGCCGCTGTGTCTGAAGGTAGGCGGTTCATGCAATCGCAATGCTGCCCAGCGCCAAGACACAGAAAAGTGGCGCATGACGCTGACTGCGCTGGCACATTCTTGCATCATGGCGAACTCCTGTTCAAATGTCCAGCAGGCCGCTGCAGAACGTGATGCAACATCACGCGCAGTTGCATGCTTCAATATGTTGGATCACAATGATCAGCTCATGCACGCTGCGCTGCACCTGCAGGCCTTGGTGGCAAGGCAGCGGTGCAGCGCTCGCACACGCTGCTGGCGCCGCACGCCCGTGCCTTCGTCGCCCCCTTCCTGCTGCTGATGCTGGCGCCTCGCGCGGTGCTGACAGGCAAGAACATCGTGCTGTCGGCGCTGCCGCCGCGGCTGTGGGCACAGGTGCGCTGATGCCCGCTGTGCCGCTTGAATTCGATCTCTGCAAGCCATTCATGGTCGACAAAAAGCTTCCGTCGCTCTGCTATGCTGCAGTGCTGCGCTGTGGACGTAATGCACGGCTCGGGGATGTGGTGCTTACGTATTGTGTGCACTGGATGCTGTGGCTGTCCCTCTCCAGCTGCTGTAATTGAGCCCTACTCGCTTGCGTGCAGGTGCAGGAGCTGCCACTGCTTGTTGCGCTCGGCAGCCCGCTGCTGGCGATCGTCCTGTTCCGCCTGCAAGTACGCTTTCAAAAGTTTTGGTATCATGCATCTTCCTGCTTGTGGCCCAATGCCGAGCCTTGTCAGGACTGGCTTCCAGCGTCTAGCAGCACGTGTCATCCATTCAATTCCCCCCCTGCGGGTCCGACAGCACAGACTCATTCCTCTCGCATTGTGCGCGCAGGAGCTGCTGCCGATCGTCGTCTACAAGGCGACGCTGCGTGCGGAGCAGTCGCAGACACTGGCAGGCGCAGGCGCCTCGACAGTGTTGGAAGAGCCAGGGGCTCTGCCAGAGTCTGCAGGCCAGAGGAAGCGGTGACTGCAGTGCGTCTGCTGATGAAGCCGCTGGCAATATGGGCCGGTCGCATGTCCTGCCATGCAGCGGCAACATCTTGGCGAGCAGCGGTGGCTTGCGACGTGTACCACCAGCGCGGCGCAGGCGTCAGAACGTTGCAGGTCGAAGAGAATCAGCTGCCTGCATCGTCAGCGCACCCCTGCATTCAGCTTCATCTCATAGTTGCACTGGCGCAAGCGCGCGTGAGCCCGCCAGTCATCGGGTTGCCCCTAGAGCAGTGGGTTCCTGGCAAGGTCGTCCCGCTGAGGGTTCAGGTCCTGCCAGTACGTGTGCTTTGCAACATCCCTGCCGTGTGCATGATGCATCTCGTACTGGAAGGAACCTTCCCTGATGCCACATGACGGCTGAACGCTGTACGGGTGAACAGTTCTCCAGTGCATTTTTGCGTGGTCAAAGCTCTGGTCTCAGATTCGTGTTCCTCCGCCCCTTACCTTGCAGCTGCTCCACCTGCCGTGGCGTGATCTCACAAGTTCTTGTGCGAAGTATTGGAGATGCAATTCGCATGTGAAACAGGACTTCACACGAAGTAGTGAATCGTACTGTCTTCGATAGATTTCATCAGCCACAGCAGGGGGAGTAGAAGGCCACAGCGGCAGGTATCGGCCTCCCTGACGAGCCATTGCAGAAAGAGCCGTGCCTCCCGAAATCTGTTTTGCAGCCAGCTCCGTTAATGTCTCAAGAGGCTTTACAAATAAGGTCGCTAGTCTGCCTCGATGCTCGAATCTGCTCGGTATTAGCAGTGCAGTTCTCTGCGCCACGGCTGCAGCTGCCACAAGCGCTGCCAGCATGCCAATGCTGGCGGCGCTGGGTCACGCAGCAGCAGAGCTGGTGTTCTACGCGCTGGTCGGAGTGTGGTACCTGCTTACAGTGCAGTACGACATAGTGGATCGCTGGCTGGGCAGCCCAGATTTGAACCGGGTGAGTGCATGACGCCAAGTCAGCCTGCGCCTGTAAACGACGGCAGGTGTTCCTCATCACCCAGAAGCTCCCCACACCCTTCAGTACTGGTAACAAGCCTCATCACAGCGGGTCTCAAGAAGACTTCGTGTGGCGCCATCATGGAAGTGGCATCTGTGCAATCCGATATGGCGTCAGTGTGTGTTGAACACATGCTGACGACCTGTGTGTGTGCGACATGTAGCGTCACACAGGGACCAGGCGAGAGCACGAGGTTGAGGCCGCGGGGCTGGAGGCGGCACTATCCTGGTCCGCCGCGAAAGTGGGCCCGGACGGCGCGGCCGCGGGCATGCTGGCGGACGCTGCGGCGCGCGCCAGCGCGCAAATGGCAGCTGAGGGCGGACCAGGACCGGGCATGCAGGTGGGGTGCTGGTGCCCGTTCGCATGGCAACAGATGGCCTGCATCGCATTCGACTTGCCTCATCTGGTCCGAGCGATCTGACTTGTGCGTGACAGGCGACCTTGTGCTCGATGGATCGATGCTTGCTGGCTGTTCAGCTGTGGCCTGATTGGGCAGCACCAACTGACGTGGACCCTTCCCGCCAGCTGCTGTTTGCAGTTTGCCGCAGCTTTCTATGTGTGACGCAAGAGACTGCGCGTGCGCAGGAGGCAGCTGCCGAGGCTGGCGCGCAGGCGCAGCAGGATATGGCGTATCAGACTGGGGAGGTGTCGGCGGATGCGGCGTCGCTGCTGCGGCGCCGACGCGCCGGCCTGGCACGTATCAGCTCCCGGGACAGCATCGGCACCACCGACACCGATTGCGACAACGAGAGGTGGGCGCAGCCGGAATGCGTGCAGTACTGATGCCACTGGTGACTCCGCAGTCTGCCTGCCGGATTGCTTTTGTTGATGCACCTGCATTTGGAAACAGGGCACCATGTGCGGGCGTCCCGCAGCCGGGTGCACGAGAGGCTACAGGCTGTCCTTCGATGTTGCACTCTCTTAGCCCATGCCCACCAGCGGCACCAACCCAGCAGGGACGCCTCCAGCTTGTTTCGCAGCTGAAGCTCGAGCATCACTGCCTGACCCCGCTTCCCTCATGCCCCGTGCAGGACGCTGTACGGCAAGCTGAAGCGCAAGATGCCAATGCGCGAACGCTTCAACGTGAAGCAGCGCGTGGAGCAGCGGCTGCTGCGATTTGGCAACGACATGATGCCCGACATCGCCGCCTCCATTGGCGTGGAGGCGGCCGCAGGTAGGACTCCACGTTCTGATGACGGGATCAAAAGACACACGCTGTCAACATGGCGCTTTGAACGCTGCAATGCTTGTTCGCAAGGCGCAATGCTTATCAAAATGCAAAGTTTCAGCGGCTGCCACATGCACTGCTGTTTCAAAAGGAAGTAGCTGCCAGCAAGCAGCTTCCGGCCATGACCGAAGGTAATGCTTGCGATATGCTGCAGGTACGCTGGCGGCGGCGCTGCCAAGTGGGATCAGGGACGCGGGCGTGCGTGCGGTGGACCGCGCAGAGGCGGCTGTCCGGCGATGGGCTATGTTTGTCGGCGGCGTGGCGGTCCTATTCCGTGTGCTGTTGTGGCACTAGCGGGACCAGCTTTCGTATCAGGAAACGCTCACAATCGGCTCGAGCTTTGCCCGTCGTCTTGCGCAGCAGTCAAAACATGTCAGTAGTATATGCGTGTAAGTCGGTGACGCGGCGTGGTCAATGGTGAATCTTCTTTGCAGCACAACAGCCGTCTCGTCTCGACTCGAAACTTTCAAGTGACTCGGAACATTGAAGTGATCACTACCCAGCAATAGTTTAGAGTTTCTCATAGGCGTTTACCGTGCTTTGAATCACCAAGGGTGGAGTAGAGTGTGGAGTGGGTAGAGTAGGAGACCTATGACTTTGGCTAGACACCGTCTGCTGCACTGTCAGACCAGCTGCAGTGTAAGGCCAGAAACGCATCAATGAGCACACATTGGTGATAGTAAGCGGTTTTGGGCGCCTGCTGTGGGTTTTTTCGGTTTCAATGCCAGCTCTTTGGCTTCCACATATTCAACTGATCTGCCCCAGGCACAAGGAACGGACTCTCTGGCTTGCTGAGACACCCCTAAAAGAACAGAAACCATCCAGTCTGGCCCCACAAACCATCCGCGGTCAAAACCTCCCCCCGCCAAAGCTGAACACCGGCTCCTGCCCGTTTGCTAGCTCGCCAGCTGCAGCGCAAGCAGCAGCAGTGCGGCTGATACATCACTCAGTACTGGAACCCGGGGCTCGGCGGCGGCTGCGACACCTGGACGCGCGGCGACGCCGCGGTTGATGGTTTTGTGGACTCTAGCCTGCCCGAGGCCGCCCCTGCTATGTCGTCAGCCTTGCGCTTGGCGCCCGTCGAAGGCTTGCTGGCTGGGGCTCCGGCAGCGACCCCATCCGTTGGCGCCGGCGACAGCGGGGTGCCTGGGCTCTGTTGTTGCTGCTGCTGCAGCGCGGGCGGCAGCGTGATGGGGGCCCTGGTGGCAGTGAGCTGCTTTTCCGTTGGAGGCAGCACCGTCTCTCGCACGATGGGCTGCCCAAAACCCTGCTGCACGCCTGCTGACAGCCACGCAGGCGGCGGCGCCAGCGGCGGCCGCGGCTCGGCCTGTGCCGCCGCGGCCGCCGCTGTCGCCGCAGCCTGCTTGGGGACGGCGGCACGCTGCTGCAGCTGGGGCAGCGGCGGCATCACTGGCTGATGCTTGGGCGCTGCCGCCTGCTGCGGGCGAGCCAGTATGGCCGCCAGCTCGCCGGCCGAGACCGGCGCCACAGCTGCAGCAGACGCGGCCGGCGCTGCGGCTATTGCCGCCGCCGCCGCCGGCCGCGCCGGCCCCGTTGCAGTGGCGGAAGGCCTTGGCGGCGCGGCGGTCGCAGTGCCCGTAGGCTCGGAAGCGGGCACCGGCGGCAGGCGCGCCGGCTGCGGCGCGCCCTTGGAGGCCTTGATAAGGGCGTCTGCGCCGCGCGCCGCGTCCGCAATCGTGTAAGCCGCTGGCACCCGGCGATAGCCGCTCAGCTTCTCGTACGCGATGTAAGCCCTGCAAGCTCAAAGTTGAATTTGGCACTAGAGTTCAAGCAAACGCTGACATCATCAGGACACTACACCTGACATAAAGGGGCGACACACAGCCGTGAGCGCACGCTCAAACAGTCAGACCCCGAATGATACACAGTTTCGTCTCCTCTGTTGCGGGGCTCTGACACATGCACACATCCAAAAATGCATCAGGACAGCGCGGAAACCATGAAACAACATTGCCGCTGGACTTTCAACCCTTGAGTAATTTGATCGGGCTCACCTGACGAGCACGTTGTCTGCGGCGCCTTGCGTGACGAGCGAGCCCACAGCCGTCGGCGCTGCATCTGCCTGCAAGTGTCGGGTGAGTATGATATGCACTGCATGGCGCCAATTGATACGCTGGCTTGATTTGGGGAAAGACGCACTCCCCTGCCAGCAGGTATGTTTTTGTTTCGCGGCACTGCAGTCCTGCAGCGCACGATATTACACAACAAGCACGCGATTCCAGGGAAGCACTGGCAGCACACAGGCCGAGGCTGCGAGCTGCGGCGACAGCAGATGTACAGCCCGACTCGTCAAAACGCACCGGCGGCGGCGGCGGCGGCGCCTTATGCAGCGCGAGGCAGTGGCGCAGCAGCAGGAAGCATTCGCGGTGCTGCGGCGACGGCGGCTCGTCCTCCTCTGCAGGTTATCGAAAGCAATTCGACCGTTTGTATGAATTGAGCGTCAGGACCGGATCTGCCGTGCAGTCGCCTGGCAGGAATCCCGCCCGGCAAAGAGCTGAAAGCACGTCCATGTTGTGGTGATGACTTTGCGCGCAATATACAGGCAGTGCCTGGATGTTGGCCCAAAGTGATACACAGCGCCGGGAGG
>JAABUL010006177.1_pt1 | contig 14072 bp, 12 predicted proteins | sample 5559151 | NCBI WGS metagenome assembly JAABUL01 (sample SAMN10711876, study PRJNA513368) | rock metagenome | isolation source: Antarctica rocks | place: Antarctica: Victoria Land, Pudding Butte sud | reverse complement strand
GTCGGATTTAATAACAACGACGTAGTCTAGAGCTTCGCCGTCGATTTTGGTCTGTTCTAGGCCTTGACTGACCACCACATCCAATGCGTAATTGTCATATTTGCCTTGTTTTGGATCCGCAGTGCCTACTCGTTGGAACCACTTTGCGCGGGTTGATCCACTTCGCTGCACCTCTTTTAAAACAACAACCAGACGAAAATTATAGTCATTGATCAGGCGCACCTGACGGGCTGCATCTTGTAACGCGCATCGCTCCTCCTCCACCCTTAAAGCCTGCTCTTCTCGTTCCGCATGCTCGCGAGCTTGTCGCTCCTCCTCAGCAGCATGCTCACGAGTACGTCGTTCCTCCTCCTCGCGAAACTCACGTTGTCGGCGAGCCTGTTCTTGACGGTGGCGAAGAAGCTCCTCTTCGCGAGCACAAAGAGCCTCAAGCTCCTTTACTTTGCGGGCATTGCGAGCGGCGGCCGTCTCTTTTGGAGCAGAGGCAGAGGCACTGGGGACACGACCGCGAGGTGCAGATGATTCGCCACCGCCTCCATCGTCTGCATTAACGCCTCCTTCGTCGCTGCCGGTGGTGCCTGAATTGAGATCGAAAGCGACTCGCTTAGGAGCTTTTCTAGGTCGTTGACTGCCGCGGCGGGCGGAGGGGCTATCCAGGCCAGTAGACAGCCTTTTAGGAGGTGCAGAACGCGTCGATTTAGGCATACTGAATACTAATTGAATGCAGTAGGTATGCAGTAGATATTTGGAGCACTTGCTAATAATTAGTTTGCAGGTTTGCAGGCTTCAGGGCGAAAACTGATTATTTTTGACCTGCTTACTAAGAAATTTCAGGGTCCATGCGAGGGGAATTGATTTTCCCGAAATTCGCATGCGTTTTGAATACGCCAAATAATCCTGATCTCAACCCTAAATCACACCTTCCAAGCTAATTCATACCAAATTCTGGTTACGGTCTTTGCGTTACGGTCTTTGCGTTGTTGAGTTTTTCAACGATGTTTGTTGGCATGTCAGCGCGCACCATGCCTGTTCCAGGAGCTAAGACGTCACCACCTCCTTCTCCGCCGCCGCCGCCACTCTTGCAATCTCCTCAGACTTTTAGTCAACCTGAGGCCCACGATGAGAGTACTCTCTCCGAGATGATTCGCGTGGGTCCCCGTTACTTCTCGATTCAGGGTTCTCAATTCGACAGCAGACGCCATGTATATTACATGTCTCATCGAGCCAACACCTTGGATTGGCTCTATAACTTCGGCGGAAGTCAGTCACGTTGGTGGAGGTTTCTTGATTTGGCACGTGGACGCTATCCCGAATGGTTTTTACCTCGAACTTTTGTTCTGAAAATCTACGAACCTGGAGAAAACAACGATGACATGAGACCAAGTCTACGAGCTTCAAATGAATTTGAGGCCTACAAGAAGCTTAAACGCTATTAGGGACGAGGGGTGCCAAGATGTTACGGGTCGGTCATGGTTCGATACTGCCCAGCACTGCTACTTCAATATATGGACGGTGTCACTCTCGACGAGTGGTTCTCTCTAAATAAGAGCACAACGACAGTTTCAGTACCTTCGGTCAGTACCGCACAGGAGTCATTAGTAGGCTATGATAGCGACACAGACAGACAGCGCATTGAGATTTTGTCTATGGCCGGCAAGATTGTGGAACTTGCGCGCATGCTCAATGCTTGCGGCGTCAAAGGGGATTTCAAAGTCGACAACATTATTTGTGGGAAAAGTACTGTTTCGATGTTGGATTTCGATATATCAGAAGAAGATTCGCAACATTGGGTAGAGACTGAGAATATGGGAGGATTACGGGAAATGTTCAAGATTTGGTGCTCTAGCCAGGAACTCAGCAACTTCTTTCATAGTGTAGCTTTTGATGTATAACTCCACATCATTGTATCAAGGTCTAGGTTGGCATACATAATCTAGGGACCTTCACTAAGTATCCCAGGCCTGAAATTGATTAGACAGCTTCCGGAACCATCTTCTTTGTTGGGAATTGTAATCCCTTTCGTATCCCATAGGATGGTCCCATACCGGAGGCTGCCCGGGAGCCGTCCAGATAGGTTTTCCATCGAAATAGCGAAAATCACGTTGATATCCTCCAAGACTCACTTGCGGGGCCGTATTGGCTCGTGCTCTTGCAAGTCCTTCTCTGAATACCAAGTAGAAAACGTAAAGAAGGGTTACCCGGCGATTGTTAGACCCCTCTTGTGCTCCAGGGTTTGGTAATTTGTTACAGGAGATGGGAATCATCCAGCAATCGACAGGGCAATTTGCATTGCGTATTTCATTTCGAGCATTTGCTCGAAATCTTATAACAAGCAAACGCATACCGTCGAACAAGCATATGTGAGGGCAATGATACTGGAATGCGTACCTGGTCAGCTATTAGCAAAGAAAACAGTTGTTCCCTCCACTGTTATAAATGAGGACTGACATTCGAAGCTCTTTGCTTAGTTTGTTCCGATCGCTTAAGCCAGCGTTTGTCGCTTGTTCCCATTGGGACGTGATCATATATGGTCTTTTGAGTTCCACTACAAGTAGCACCTCATCTCCAAGTGTGAATCGGGAGTCAACAGTACTCGACACTTGTGTGTTCCCAGTAGGCCCAGTCTCTGATCGTTCCTCAATCCCAAGAGATTTCAAAGCTAATATTGGGATGCCACTTAAGAACCTGCAATAGAAGCGTCGGACGTCGCCTTCGTTACCGATGAATTCGGCATGAAGCTGACAAGGAGCGAGAGGACTGCTGGAGCAATCGTACGTCTTCTGCATGTTCTCGACCGAAGCCTCGAGGACTGCAAACGTCGAGTGCGAAAGATGGCGCATTGTAGTCATGATAGCCGTAGCCAATAATACGCTCGAATGGCTGACTTGCAGCTTTTACTGAAACGGACGCTTGAGTATTTTGCCCGTATTGAGGCTGTAGAGGTAGTCTACTGAGCTGCGTGCGAACCTCACCCACCTAAATTTAGTATGTAGACCACAGAGAGATCACTTTTCATCGATTGCCACCCAGTCATGATCTTTTACGACTGGATTGAAGCTCTGAATTTGTCAGTTAAGGCTGATTTTGATGTTTCAACGACTTCCATCACTCTCTTCCATCGCCTCTAACCACGCTATGATCCATCGTCGCATCGACACTGTGACCAAATAGAAGGCCGTTGAGCTTCTGCGATCCTATTGGAGGTCTGGCGCCGTCGCCACTCGCAGTTAGGTTGCAGAGCGAACAGCATACACACAGAAATAGCAACTGCAAATTTATAGCTGGAAGAGCTTGGTTAGGTGGCAGAGCTGATAGCGAACCAGAAAAATGGCCATCGGCAGCTAAACAAGCAGTTTAAGCTCTGGTTACAAAGAGGGGGCGAACGAACGCCTGGCTGGCGAGGAATGGCCATTTACTACATCAGGATATCTTGTGGGTTTTGAGACTTCTTCGGGAAGAGGGGCATCTTCAGCAAGGAATACACATCCAGTCAGAGTCGTAGAGTTTTGGGGAAAATGGTCACACCGGAAACAACACTGTGCGGAAGCGTCGCTGGATGTATGAACCCTATGCGGTAAACTACATGCGGACGAAGAGAGCTGGGACGGCACAACGAGGAAACCTTCAAGAGTCGGATCAGACGGTTCACATATCAAGCACGATATCAACGTGAGTCGCGAGGTTGCTCGTAATGGAGAGCACGCGGAAGGTTCTCGTGACACCAATACAGACTACGCCTGACGACGGCAACACTGATAACATCGATGGCGGTGTCATGGATCAGGACGGCAAAAGCAGCTGTATTGATCTCGACGCCGAAAACCAGGTCGAAGAGATCCTCCTCTACCCCCTAATAATCGCTTCTCGCCGATGAACGATATACAAGCTTGCGGATCAAGCGACGGTGCTCACAAAGGTACTGAGCCTCACCACACAGCCGGTGGGGGGGAACAGGAAGGGCATAAAGGGAGGAGTGGGAGGATGAAGAGGCTAGGTGCCCTGACGGATTTCTGACGACCAGAGGCGCCATAGGTTTTCGAGATTCCTCCAAGCGCAAAGCGGACAATGCACGTTTGAATGAGGGTGACGAAAGTGCGCATAGATCGGAATCAGTCCGATGTGCAGGTGATTGCGTAGGTCTGTCGCCGTGGACGCATCTGACGCTTCTAGGAAGACCCGATCGTGATCGACGAGAGAGATGATCACAACGATTTCAGACCGTGGGACGCGATGCTCAAGTCCTTCGTTGTAATGAACTGGTATGCCTGGCAGGATCTTCCGAGAACATGTCTCTTCCACCGTTCTTCGAACATGACTGAGCCAGGCCTTCGCTGGCGAGTAAATAGATCTTCGGAGCTTGGCTAAGATTAAGGAAGCGAGACTTGAGAGGCGCGAAGTTGACAGTCTCGACTTGACGATACAATAATTGCATAGCTATCTCGGATAAGCCAACAGCAACGTAGTCTCACCATCCACCTTCCAGTCGCCGACTTTTGGTAAACACTAGCCAAGTCATCAAGTCTTCGAACCTCCGACATCACCAGCCCGCAAATTGAGGGACATCTTCTCGGCTTTTTGTTCTGCGGCCTGTGTCAGCTGCTCTTCCAGCAGTCGCCAATCATTGAATGCTACGCCATTACATCGACCCCCCCTCGCTCTGTTGCGTCACATGTTCTTTTTAAAGCAGTCTTGATTCAGAAACGCGATAAAGCATCACCTTTTTATCTTTCAAGGATTCTGGCCTCGTAACGCTCACTCTAATTTCATATTGACGCTTTGCTAGTCACCGTTCAAATTCCGGAAAGGCGCAGTGACACTGATAAGCGCCGAGCGGAAGGTGTCTAAATCGGCATCTGCAAAGCTTATTTAGACACTGTACCACTTATAAGTAGGTGCTGGCTTGCTGGGAATAATTGATCACCACTCACCATTAAACTCTGGAGAGCTTGTTCCCTTTAACTTCCCAACACTACACTATGTTCACGGCTGTCAAACTCTTCAGTGACACTTCGACGGCCGAAAGCCCTTCTATATTTAGTTAGAGTGCTTCTAGTGGGGGCAGTATCTGACCTACATCCTTCCCACTAGGGTAATCTTACACCATCAGCCACGAGTACAGATTCATCTACCAAGGGGTTGATCGGTCCCATGGAGAATCTCCAGGTGCAGCTGCCGACTGCCGCGAGGCGTTGACGTACGATGTTTCCGTCTGGGGCAACCTCTCATCGATAGACCTTGCTTTCCGATTGGTGTTGGGTTTAGGCGCAGAGAGTGAGGAGGCATTGCAGCGGACACAGCCGTGGCTCTAGCCATCGCATTTAAGCTGAAATCGTGTTTCATCAGTTCAGCTATAAGCGACAGAGCCAGGCGATCCGCTCAACCTTCTTTGGAAGTGTGAAGCGGTGTTCCCGCCATGTTCGACTACTCCATTAGATCGTTCCACATACTGTGTCTCGTTACGACCAGCATTGTAATGCAGCGTGCCGAACATTTTTCCTGCATAGGCGTGATCGAAACGGCCAAGGCTTCAGTCAGATATTGGGCTTCTCATAATATGATAGGGGGACTTTCGTCATGATTTCGGCGATCAGTGAGAAGAAGAAGGTTATGGATGTGCTTCAAGTGAACCCCAGATATATTCAGAAACAGCGGATGGATGCTACCCACGAGTGACGGGCGCAAATGATTTGTGGGATTACGGTGGTGAGGGTTGCACCAACCACATTTGCGCATTGACAGCAGCTACATACACGGAGCCTGGTTGGCAACGTTAGGAAGCATAGCCTTACTTTTCATGGCTTGTTTGCCTAGGCGATTGTTGCACAGCTTGCAAGACTCGGGGCGTACGGTGCCCACCTCGACATGAATGCTTTGCACGATCGGAGACAGGGTACGCTAGTCAGGATAGTGTGGGGCTCAAAATGGTGGGTGACGATGCCGAAAGAGATTGCTCCAAGTCGACTATGCGGACTCACGACATAAGCAGGCTATGCTCCGAGACAAATCCCCAGAAAAGAATAGGAAAGAACGTAGCTCCTAGACTGCCTCTGTGGTACAACAGAGGTTTTGAAGTATGGCAATCTACGGCGAGAGACAATAACGATATCCGTCAGTCCCACCTATCCTTCATATCCACGGACAACATAGCGCGTGGTCTTTATCCGCCGAAGGCACATGGGCACAAAAACAGTTGACAGTGAAGGTTTGTAGGTTTGGTAATTGACGAATTGCTTTGAGATGTTGTAAGCCTGGCCAGGGTTTGTACTTCGAGGTTTGAGCAGATATCTCATGCGGCAACTGAATGTGGACATTGCGTAGACCTTGACAGACCAACAGAGATCGTAGCAATGTCGCGTCATGTTCGCTACACACAGCGATAGTGACATTCTGCAAACACTGTTGTCCGTTCAACCCGCACTCTTTTAGGAAGAGGTCCACAGCCATCGCAGTGTCGAATTCCCATTTGTTGAGAGCGAACGGCATGCCGCCCCAGAGCTGGCGAATAGTAGAACACGTGGCAGCCGGTGCCATCAACCGTTCGTAGCTCAATAGCGTGATACCACCGAAAGTGTTCTCGAAGAAGTCATCGATTATGGCGCGCATTTTTAAACTCAAAGGCATTCCTGTTTCTTCAGCCTCCGTGGCCTCTAACCACATATCCATGTCCTTGGGGTGCGCTTTACGATAGTACTCGTTCCTCACAGGCTCTTCTTGATCTTTCATCTGGGTGACTGGGTCGCTCACACGTATCGGTCCGCCATCCCCTGTACAGGCCATTTCGAATATCAGGTTTAAGGGCTCGTTTGGCAAACCAAGCAGGGTATTGCGCCCGCTTCTGGCATTGGATCGGATTTCAGCACACCGAGCTCTACGGCTCTTCGCACGAGTTACTAGCGTTATCACACTGTCAGCGTTGATCGTGGAATTCGAAAACAGAGTCAGCATACCAGGCATTCTTCGAACCCTGGCCGCCAAATGACCAGGCTGCGAGCCGGTGAAGGCGTGAGTTCTACGGACGCTTATAAGTTACAAACTCTGGGCGCGATAAAAGTGGTTGTGTTGATTGCCCTCAAAGCATAGCATAAGGCCCATTGCCGACTACCCGAGATTCACCCGAGTCCCAGCCACCTTATTCCCGTGATAGGAACATCTAACTCACCTGTACTGGTGTAACGCCTAGTCGGCCGAGTGGACTGCTGCTTCGCAGCAATCTTTCGCGTAGAAAACACACACACACGATACAGCCGGTAAAGGTACCTCGAATCGCTTTTCCAATGTGGGAACCAGTCCCTTGCCTGGCTCGCCATGTCGAGCTTACTGGTTGGGTGTCTAAGGTCTACTATACCGCCACTACACCTTGTGTGTTCCGCCGTTGGCTGCCTCGAGCGCCTATTGACTGAACCACATCTCTTGCTCCTTCCGTGTTTAACACGTCGGGTATCGCCGCTGTAATGGAACGCGACTGTAATGTCGCCGTTAGAGTCCTTGTTCTACGGTGGAGGGTCCTGGAGATTCAAGGGAGCGCTGTAGGAGAAAGGTTTGTGATGTATACAGTGTGAAAAGTGATGAGATGTCCGAGTGCCGTGAATATCGCTTATATACGAGGCCATCGCGATCGTAAGCCTCGAATGCTGCAGCCATACTAGAGCCCTTCTGCACTCTTAATAGTTAATAAAAGTTATATGAATTAATCTAGTTAAATCTTAAAATAAAATTTCCTGTTATTTTCTATTTATAGTTGTTTAAATCGAAGAGTGTTACTTATTTTAGTATCCCTAAGCCTGTTATATTTTTTCAGAAACTTTAGTTACAAAAATAAGAAACAAGAAAAATAAATTGTTAAAAGTTTTAAAAGCTTATTGCTATCCGCTCACCTCGATACTCTTGGTCAGCGCCCTGTGGCTCTGTTCGGTTCTCTGGTTTCTCTGCATTCTTATGCCTGCCGTTACTCATCGTATCGTGCCAGGCTCTTTGTGGGTCTCCACGATGTCCTCGTCTTTCGTGCCTCTTCCGCCGAGTATTTCGTGATTAGTGTCTCGTTTTCGACTGCGTCAATCGACGACGTTCGCGCTATCCCTTATCTTCTTGTCATAGACCTTGAGTGTCGACCATGCCGCTAAGACGCTTCCAGCAGGATCTCTCTTTATCGGGGCATGCGTCGCGTTGGCCACCTGCACTGGTGCTAGTGCTCTTCAGTCGGGCTCGCATGCGCCTGATCGAGTGTTCTATATGGCGATGCCGACGCGCTTGCGCTTTCTAAGTGTCTTGACTGGAGTAGAACAGCGGAAGGATTGTGATTGCCAATGAGCCTCGCGGCTGCATCCCGCGTGGAATAATCATGCTCAACGATGGAAACCTTACCCTCTTACTCTGATTAGGATGCGCAACTGGTCAGATTCGTGATATATTAAAGTCATAGGTAGAAGTAACGAACGACCACTCATCGAGGGTTCTGATGTGAGAGAGAGAGTTGAGTATGGGAAATAAACAATGACGATCCCGCAAACAAGGATTATAGAACACAGAGCAGGAGATTACGATCATGTGGCATGAGTTCCCATGAAACTCATAGGAGGACCGTAGGCCGGCAGGACTTGTTCTTCAACCATGACTTGCTTCTTCTTGATCCTGACTTGTAGGCATCATCACGAGGGTCGTATACCAATACGATACTGTTCGATCTATTAGCGTTTCGTCCTCCGAGTCGAAGTAGCATACTGCGATACATGAGGAGCTGATCCGCCGGTCAAAGAACCTCTAGTCTTTCTACAATCATGGCTGTTTCTCATGAATGCTATGCGGCCTGACGGCAGGTCGGGCTCCATCAACGTGTCATCCCGGGTTGTCCTACCATACGTATTTGTGTGCACACGAGGCGGAGAACGCTGAAAATAGCAGATCTTGACGTTGTCTCACCTACCACTTGAAATTTCCAACCCCCAATGCCTTGGGTTCTAAATTTCAGTTCACACATCATGCCTCCAATACTGAATGTCACCTTGCGCAGACCGGGATACCTAGCGAAAGTCACTTTTATTAGTTCCGCTGACTACCTCCCTTACTTGACCTCAAAGCAAGTCCTTCGCCGTTTTCGCGCACACTTCATGCCTGCTGGTCTGGGGCAAATGCTGAGCTTATCTAAGGGGTTACCGCCCATCTGCAACCAGCTCTTCATCAGATCCCAGACTCTCTCCGCCCTCAGGTATGTTGATTTGAAAGCCCGCTACATGTGCGGTATTACTTGGTCTGCCTGACCTTTGCTGACCCAAACCAGGAATTGACACATCTCAATAGTAGAGTCAAGGAAATGAACCCAAGACGGGATGGTAGCTCCTGATTATAGGTTGAACCGCTGCAGTAATAAGAAAGAACGTTGCGGATACCAGCCGAGCCCCTTGTGAACTTGTGAATCTGAGACCACCCAAATGGCTTTAAATTCGACGAGACGTCTACGCAAGGTCGATGTCTACTACAAGCCTAGATGATCTTGTTGCCGACCACACTACCAGAAAGTAGGGGGGGGAGAAGGCGGTACGGTCGTCAATGTTAGCGGTTCGGATACCAAAGTTATTTATCAAGGAAGAGTCTTGGGATCATACCAAATGGGGAGACCGTAGAGAAGTGGGTATGCTAATGCTGCCAATCAGTTTTATTTCAATCATCCTAGCGACGCCAATTTCGAGAATCTCACTCGCGTAGGGCGTACCCGGGTGGCGCTTCGAGACCCCGGTGCTTGGGCAACCTATTTTGCGACCTATCTCGAGCAGTAAATATCCGACTCCAGACGATCTCATTCCGTGGATGTTGATTTGACCTCGAAGTAGAGCTCCAGCTTCTCCGGCAACGGCGACAGACGCACTTCCGACCCACCACACTACCCCTTCTACGACTGATCTCATGGCGGGGAGTTCGGGTACTACCATCCGGTACGCTTACCCAAATACCTTCGATATGATGGGCTTGAGCTGCTCTCTGCTTTGGTTTCTTTGACTGACTGATTTGTACAGCAACAATCAGTACGGTGGTAATACTGAGCAAGGTGCCATGACTGCAGGGCAACCATCGAACCACCAACATAAACGCGCTCTGGGCTTGGAGGTAATCGAGAGCTTATCCACCCCATCCCGACAGAGACGCAATCGCCCCAGGGTGGTGCAGACCCCAGTTTCCGCTGTTGCCCAGACCTGTTCAACTTCAACACATGTGGCGGCTGCTCCCCTACGCTTTACCCTGCCACCGCTGGAGAATATGAGCCTACAAGATGGTATGGATCTCCTAGAATGCATCCGGGTCTTCCCCGTCATAAGATGGGTAAGCTCTGCCTGGAAGTCTGTGTCGTTCGATAGCCGTGACCGGATGACAAGCCCTGAGCTACCATTCACCTTGAAAACCAGAGAAGAGTTCAGTGTTGAAGATCTGTAAAAGCCTGAGTACTTCTCTGCTGTTTGCTTTCTAGCAAGCTTCTCCACACCATTCACGGCTCTCTTGATGACCTTGTTGTCAAGCCACCTGAGAGCTCTTCCATCCTCAGCAACCAGTATGGTGAAGCCTACATTGTACTCCGGTATGACACAATGTGGGAGACGTAGGCTAATAGCCCACCAGCTTTTGTCCCCAGCGTGAGACCGCGATCAGTATCTGGTAGTAATGTGGTCGTCCTGAAGATTTCCCACGGCATGCCGTAGGTAGACGCCTGACCGGATGACCATGAATGTGGTTTGAACCATGCATTGGTCATTGTCTTTTCTAGCAGTTCAGAATTGAGTACCGCCCGAAGGAATTTGGATAGATCTGAGAGGTTGAGTAGATACCATCAGTCCTGCATGGATTGAAGATTAGCCGACAGAGGACTCGATCATGTCACTGCCGGATGCTAGCCATCTTCTTTGCTGTTGTCAATGCCTACGATGTCTTAGGGGCTCTGCAGGATGGTGGGCTAATCCACAAGTTTTCTCTTATCTACCGGGTCCTTGCATTGAGCCTCTTCTGGTTCCTTGTATTGTCATGGAGCGCTAGCTGCCTGGCTCTGGGAGCAGCTACCGTGGCGATTCTGGGAGTTGCCATGTGGTTTAGTTGAACAATTGCATGCCGACAACAAGCTCCGGTTTGAAGTATTAGCAAGTCTGAAAGCGACCAGCCGGAGGGCAAAAGACAAACGAATGTGTGCTACTTCTAGAAGAGGACTCATAATAAGATGGGGTGAATCAATGGTACATGGACGAGTTCTGCGGACCGCCAATATGATCAACTGTGGTAACCAATCGGAAGGAATCCTTTAGCTCGCTACTTAGAGGATCTCGCGCCTCAGTGTTTCCGATTGCTAGCAAAGCGATGGTTTCGACTTTTCCCTGCTCCTGTGCTGCGACTTCGGCTTTGAGCTGTTCGCGCTGTCGGAGTTCCCTAAGTGAGTCCAGCATGCGTCGTCGTAGCATCCAGTCCAACTGAGGCTTCTGTGTGAGTCTGATGCTTCCTTAATGATAGCATTCTCACGTCTGAGTGCTGGTACTGTAATGTCGTCGGGAATATCCTTTTCGAGTGTGGCATTGCTTCCTAGCTTCCCCTCGCATTCATCTATGGCCTGTTCTTCCTTCGAACTGCTAACTAAAGCGTCGAGTTGTTCTGTGATGGTTTCCATGCATTCGTGAAAGTCCTTCCAGCCATACTTGTCGTCTGAGTCGGTTGCTGGGTACTGAGGGTTCGGCGTGCTTGGTCGTTTCGCCCGAAGGTCCTCCTGGAGTGCTTGATTGACTTCCTGCGTGGATGCGGGAGTGAACGAAGTGCGTGAGATTCTCTCGTTGATACGATTGCAACATTTGCTTCGAACGTCAGCTCAACTCGATTTGCATAATCTTCGTACGCAAGAAATGATCAATCTTCGTTCGCACGATTTGCTTACATAGTTGCGTTGTCTCGTGCATAGTTGTCTAGACGACATGCTTTCAACTCGCGCTTATTTCGTACGACGCACTTAGAGACTAATCTCAATGTGATTGTCGACGTCAACAATGTCTTAGATTCGAGCATAGACTTGTGTACAAAGAGCGTTTATTTGCGCGTTGGCGATCGCTAATCTCGACTCGAAGATTTTCACGAGCGCAGCGAACAAATTGCGCATCTCGAAGAAATCGAAATTCTCTCTCGACAAGTAGAGTCGTTGACATCGAATCACGCGTCAAGGAAGCGATGTCGACTTTTGACTTCGTACGTTGTATAATGGGCGACCTTTGGTGAGAAATTAAGAGACTCGATGTTGCTGTCGACAATGGCGACGCATGTTATAGACTCGACAACAAATATACGAGCATTGAGTTGAATTGTTCAAATAAAGCAACTCTTTCTTGTACGTGAAAATTAGAGACAAAGACGCGATCACGAAAATCGACATAATCTCTTTTTGGGATTAGTTCGCGTTCTTTTGCTCACATCGCGTTAAGGTGATACGCAAAGTCTTAGAAGTGTAGCGATGCTATTTGCGCAAGTGAGCTCGCAAGTCTCTTCGTCGCATCTTGTACGCGTAGCTTCGACAAACCCAAAACGATTGACAAGACAAAAAGAAGAGCGTCTCGTCGATGATTCGAGTCTCCATTTCGCGAGAATCGACAAATCAAAGAGAGTATTAGGTTAGAGATGCTTGGCAGAAGCGCTTGTACGACGCAATAAAGTGTTATAATGAAAAGAGACACATCGAGAGCTGCAAAGAGCAATTAGGAGCTATCTCTCGATGCTTGCTCGTCGTCGCGATTCGTAGTTGTTCTAAGGCGCTCGTGCAACTAGTAAGCGACTAGACTAGACACGCTCGAGAGAGCTAAATCTTGTCTTAGGCGAGAATCTCTCATCGAAATCTTGTTGTACGACGACAACGTGCTGATCAACAACTCTTGAGAATCTCGAGAAGTTGCTTGACCTGTTTGTAGATTTCGAGCGTTCGATCGACGTGTGCAAATTTCAAGCGATTCGATCCACGAAACATAAATGGGCTCTACGTACGAAGAAGAAAAATGGATGGAACCCCGGCCTGCGATGTACGCGGGCCAGGAAAGTTCTCGTCTCTCCCGAATAAATGGGCTGGATGTCCAGCCCATTTATCCCTTCTGTATAGGGTTGGCTTTGAAATGAGACCCGCATAGTGCTTGATGTAGCTTGCATCAGACTAGCCCAGGCGTCCCTGCAGGCTGAAGCGAGAGTGATAGGCTCCTCGGACATAGAGAGTATACGTTTTGTTGACAACAACGATGATATTTCCGACTCGTGATTCTTTGATCTCGGGCATCGCGGACGAGGCTTCGGCCATGGCGTCTAAAACGTAGAGTATGACATCTGCTCTATTGATCTGTGGCCGCTTCCCAAAAGCAACGAGACACGCGAACCAGGACGCAAGAGAAACCGTTCGTTATCGTTTGAGTGTCAGCTCCCACCAACCAGGGAGTCGAGATTGAAGCTGAAGAGAAGGCTATTCTATTAATGGAACGTAGCAAGATTCGATAAAACCTAGAGAACTAGGCATAACGAATGCTCAATAAATCCGAGCTTACTACATAGCATCAAGATGCTAACGGTAGTAAGACAGACTCGCAGCTCCCCGCAGCTCCTCGCATTCTGGATGTATGCTCAATGGAACAGCTTCTCCTCTTTCTCGCCCACCTTCAATTAGCTCTGTCAAATCGTACTTCCTGTCGCGAGGCTTATGAAATAGTTCAGGTCCTTCACACGATTTGTCCAGTATTCTAAATGGTTGCAATGGGTCTTGAGCGAAGGTGAGAGGGCAGGATCGAGATGGTTTTCACTTTCACCAACTCAGCTGAATGGTGAGAGGGAGACGGTTGCTGCCAAAATTTGGATCCCGTTGATGGTTATATGCATTTCAAGTGATTTCGGTTCTTGTGACCGAGTATTCCGTCGTCCCAGTACATTCGTCATCATCACCTCAAACTTCATCACATAAATACTAAGCTTAAACCGGATCTTAAGAGCATCCGTGCGTGATTCGAGGCTTGAGATAGCGAATGACTCAGTGCTAGCTGAGGTTTATTTCCGATCTTAATGCAATGCCTAACAAAAGTTTCCTGTCAGAG
>JAABUL010006176.1_pt1 | contig 14074 bp, 15 predicted proteins | sample 5559151 | NCBI WGS metagenome assembly JAABUL01 (sample SAMN10711876, study PRJNA513368) | rock metagenome | isolation source: Antarctica rocks | place: Antarctica: Victoria Land, Pudding Butte sud | reverse complement strand
CATTGGGCGTCGGTCAGGTCGGTTGAGTAGGCTTTTCGGGGGCAGGGTGACTGTTCCATGCCCATATTTTCGGAAGAAAGCCAAACTTTCTATACAGTTTCTAAGATGCGTCCGGTCTTGGGGTCAGCGAGACCTGCGCTTTTTGTGGATTTTATTGGATTGGTATGACGCTTCTTCTTGCCGCTGTCCCAGTGCCGTTGTTTTTTTAGGGCACTCGACGGGGCATTCCGTGGCATCTACCACAATGACCTCAAAAGAGAGGTCACTCTTGCTTAGTGCTTTTTTGCCTGGCAGCATGAACTGACCACAGCGCAGCAAAGCCGCCTCGACCGCATGAACCGTGCGGCAGACGACGGACTCGCTGAGACCGTAGGTTTGACCAATATGGACGCAGGTGCGATACTCGCGCCAGCCTCATTGACGCCCGGCAAGTTTATGTGGATAATGAATGGGGCAGAGGCACACTCGTAGACAGGCGCCTATGTGCCGCAATTATACCTGCCCGAAGGCGTGCAGTCGCAGGCATATTACGAACCGACCGACAACAAGGTTTTGAGGCACAGATCAAAGCGCGTATGCTGGCACGCAAGATGGAAGGGTAAAAGGAGTTAGATTATGAAGGTTGTAATTGGTGTTGGAGCTGCAATTGTACTCATTGCTGTGTCATTTAGAGTGTTCGGCCAAAGTAACACAAGCGTTTCTGTTGCCTCGCCAAAACAAAAGAGGCCTTTATCTGCTTCTGTTCAGCACCCTAAAGTTGGCAGCCACTATCTAACACCATCTATGAGTGAAACAGCAATGCCTCCCGACCCTCAATTTTCGGCGGCGGAAAGAGCGCTTTATGCCGAAGCGTATCAGCATGAAAAGGAAGCCCATGACCTGTTTGTATCCGGCGATCTGCCGGGTGCTGAACAGGCGGCTAACGCCTCCCTAGCAGCCGCGCCAATCATCAACGGGCGTCAAGCAAAAATGCCGCTCGTGCGACAGTTGCTTGGCAAGATTTATCTTGCTGAAGGGCGCAATCAAGATGCGCTCAACGCATTCCAGTCCTGCTACCACAACATTGCCGACGCCGGGCAGAACTTAGACATTGCCATTGCTTACGCCCGGCTTGGCAACTACGAGCAGGCAAAACACTTTTACTCCAACCGGGCTATTACGCAGTACCGCTTGTCGCAAGAGCCACTTCTGCCGGAAGGCCTGCCGGGCACGGCAGACCTGAAACATTTGGAAGCAAGCGCCCTGCTCGCGCGCGGCATAGACGCCTTCTTCAGTGGGCAAAAGCAGGAAGCATTCAATGATTTGGAAGCGGCAGGAAGGCTCGCGCCTGCCAACGGCTTGATCCCGTACTATCAAGGCATGGCACTTCTACACATGAATAGGCGTTCGGAGATACTGCCGTACTTCGCCCGTGCGGCCACATTCGGCCACGGCGAGGTTGCCACAGAGGCACAGCAGCGACTGTCTGGATGGCCTGCTCCGGCACGTGCTGAGGCCATGCGCCAAGCGGCGGCGCGGGCGCAACAGTAGGTCATCACGGCCAGCGTCTCCTCACGCCGATACTTCTTCATCCTTGCCCCTAGCCGCTCTCAAAAGAACGGCGGGGGCTTTTTCGCGTTCAGGCACTCCCTGCTCAGACACTTGCCGCCCACGCGCATTGACGCCCGGCAAGTTTATGTGGATAATGAATGGGGCAGAGGCGCGTTCGGATACGCGCAGGGATCGGAGCGGTGGTGACAGACTACACACAAATTGATGCCGACTTAAGCGCCTGGGTGGATGCCCACGAAGCAGACATTGTTGCAGCCGCGCAGGGGCTGCTGCGTATCCCCAGCGTCAAAGGGCAGCCCGCCGATGGCGCACCGTTCGGGGCGGAGACGCGCCGGGCGCTGGACTATGCCTTGCAGGTAGCGCAAGAGCAAGGCCTAACGACCAAGATGCTGGATGGCTACGCGGGCCATGCCGAGTGGATTGCGCCCCAAGCCACCCCCGATGCACCGATTGTCGGCGTACTGGCCCATGTAGACGTGGTTCCGGCGGGAGACGGCTGGACAACGCCGCCCTTTGCCGCCGAGATTGTCAATGGGAACATTGTCGCGCGCGGCGCCATTGACGACAAAGGCCCCGCGATGGCCGGTTTGTTTGCCATTGCCGCTGCCAAAGCATGCGCCGCCCCGCTGACCCATCGCCTGCGCTTGATCTTGGGGGCGGACGAGGAAAGCGGGTTTGGGTGTGTCAAGCATTACTTTACGCACGAAGAAATGCCCGTCACAGGCTTTACGCCCGACGCCGACTTTCCGCTGGTGTACGCCGAAAAAGGGATTGCCAACGCGGTCTTGGTCGGTCCCGCCCCACCGGAAGGCAAGAAGATACATATCCTGAGCCTCCAGGGCGGCTTGCGCCCCAATATGGTGCCGGACAGCGCGGAAGTGGTGCTGAAAGACCTGACAACAGTGCAGGCGACCCTGGCGCGATTGAACGGGGTCGTGGGGATCAAAGCCGAAGAAACAGGCACAAACGGGCAGGTACGTGTGCTGGCGCGCGGCGTTTCCGCGCACGGCAGCACGCCCGAGAAAGGCATCAACGCCCTGGGCGTTCTGTGTGACGCCCTGCTGCTGCTCGACCACCATGAAGACCAAGTCGATCTCGTGCAGAACCTTAAGACCCTGGCGGAAGACACCACCGGGGCGTGTCTGGGCATTGACGGAGCCGACGACGTGGCCGGGTCGCTGACATGCAACCTGGGGCTGGCCGGGTATGAGAACGGGCAGGTTGCGCTTACATTCAATATCCGCTACCCGGTGACCTGGAACAAAGACATTTTGGAAAGCAAGCTGAGGACGGGCATTGCGGGAACCCGCTGGGCACTCCAAGAGTTAACAGACCAGGCTCCCTTGTATGTGCCCACAGACGACCCGCTCGCGCAGACACTGCTGGAAGTGTACCGCGACGAAACAGGCGACCAGCGTGCCCCAACAACGATGGGCGGCGGCACTTATGCGCGGGCCATGACCAAAGGCGTTGCATTTGGGGCAAGCTTTCCCGGCGCGGTTTCCCCCGGCCCGCATGAGAAAAATGAAGCGTGGGCCGTCGCCGATCTGCTGCGGGCCACCAAGATTTATGCCCGATCGTTGGCCCGATTGGGCAATCAGTAAACGAGTGAGCAACCAAGAAACAAACTTATCTCCCAATCCCCCGACCGTTGTCGTCGCCATGAGCGGCGGCGTGGACTCGTCGGTGGCCGCCGGGCTGCTCAAGCGTCAGGGTTATCGCGTGCTGGGCATCACTATGCAGATTTGGCAGGAAAGCGCCACGCAGACCAAGGGCGCCGGCTGCTGTTCGCTGGGGGCGGTGGAAGACGCGCGGCGCGTGGCGGCCAAATTGGACATTCCGCACTATGTGCTCAACTTCCGCGAGTTCTTTGCCGAAAAGGTCATCGGCAATTTTGTGGATGAGTATAAAAGAGGGCGCACTCCCAATCCCTGTGTCAACTGCAACCGCTACGTGAAGTTTGATGCCTTGCTGGCAAAAGCGCAGGCATTGGGGGCAGACTTTCTGGCGACCGGCCATTACGCCCGCGCGGAGTTTGACGAAGACCGCCGCCGTTGGACCTTGCGCCGTGCCGTGGACAGCGACAAAGACCAAACCTATGCGCTGTATCACTTCACGCAGAACGAGCTGGCCCATACACTCATGCCGCTTGGGTCGGTCAGCAACAAAGCCAAAACGCGCGCGATTGCCGAAGAGCTGGGCCTGGCCGTGGCGAACAAGCCCGACTCGCAGGAGATTTGCTTTGTGCAGGGCGGCTCCTACACCGACTTTCTCGCCCAAACAGCCCCCGAAACCGTCCAGCCCGGCCAAATTGTAGACACAGCGGGAACCGTGCGCGGCAGCCATGACGGGATCGCGTTTTATACGATTGGGCAGCGCAAGCGCCTCAATGTCGGGTCGCCGATACCACTCTATGTCATCGGCATTGAAGCCGACACCAATACGATCCGGGTCGGGGGCAACGAAGACCTTCTGGCCGAAGGACTGATCGCCGACGACCTCAACTGGGTTGGGTGGGCCGGCCTCCCCGCGCAGGAGGAATCGCGGGCAGTGATGGCGAAAATACGCTACAATATGGCGGCAGTTCCCGCGCACATCCCGGCAAGCGATTTGCCGGGACAGATTGCCATTCGGTTTGATGTCCCCCAGCGGGCGGTCACGCCGGGGCAGTCTGTGGTGCTGTACGAAGGCGATGCCGTCATCGGTGGCGGGACAATCCAGCGGCGTCTGGACAAGGGCGAATAACTGATGGCAGACCGTGCGCACCACAACTTGGGCCTGCTCATATTGGCCGGGATCGGGGCGGGCACTATTTTGGGTGCCTCCGTGGGCCTGCTGCTGGGGCGGCGGGCGGGGCACGCCTCAGAAGCCGCCATGTCGGAAACAGTGGAAGACCTTCAGGCAAAAGCGCAGCAAGTGCTCAGCGAGCTGTCGAAGAGCATCGCCCAAATGCGCGGCCAAAGCGCGGCGGATGAACCCCCTATAATAACCTTATAAAGAGCAGAAACAGCCCGCGCAGCAAAGCAAACAACGCCACCTGCGCGCGGGCAAGGAGACCTGAACTTGAATTTGACAATGCATACCCGAACCCCCAACGAGACAACCTGTGTTCTGGTGATTGAAGGGGAAGTGGATGTTTATACCTCGCCCCAACTCAAACAAGATATTGTTGAGCTTGCCGAACAGGGCATTAAACATCTGATTATCAACCTGTCTGAAGTGGAGTACCTGGACAGCACAGGCCTCGGAGTATTGATCGGCGGATTGAAACGCCTGCGGGAAAACGACGGCAACATGGCTTTAGTGGGGCCGGGCATGCGCATTTCCCGCATCTTTGAAATCACCGGGCTGGACAAGATATTCGACATTTATGCCACCGAACAGGAAGCCTCTGAGAAGGAAGGGGTGTCTTTGTGATAGACACTCAAACAGACCAGGTGGAGCTGATCCTGCCATGCAGGCCCGAATATGTGGGGGTCGCAAGGCTGGCAGTGCTGGGGATCGCCAGCCGGATGCCGTTCTCTTACGATGAAGTGGAAGATGTGCGCCTTGCGGTCGGCGAGGCCTGCACGCACGCCGTAGAGCGCGCCGGAGACGAACCCGCCAAAATCCATATCACCAGCCGGATTACGCCCGGCGCACTCACTATTGACGTGGTGGATGACATTCGCGAGGGCACTCGTCCTGCCCAGCCCAGCGAAGACACGCAAATGCTGGCCGAGGCGGGCGTGGACCAGCAGGGACTAGGCGCGCTTCTCATGGAGATATTGGTGGACGAAGTGCAGATTGACGCTACGCCTTCGGGCACTCGGGTTCGCCTGACGAAGTATTCGCCGGAGTGATGCCAAGTATGCGCCGGCGTAGGTTCCCCAGGCTTGCGGCTCCCACTGCGGAGCGCCGCTGTTTGTAACGAATGGAAGAGTTTCGCCATATCCATGACACAGAAAAAGGCCGCGACTGATTGGACGCATGATGATGCAGAAACACTGTTTGCGCGCTATGCCCGCACGCGGGACACGCAGCTGCGCGACCGCCTTGTCGTGATGCACCAGAACCTGGTGCGTTATCTGGCCGGCAAGTTCGTCAACAGGGGCGAGCCGCTGGAAGACCTCATTCAAGTCGGCACCATTGGCCTGATTAACGCCATTGATCGCTTTGACTCGAGCCGAGGCACCAAGTTTTCCACCTATGCGACGCCCACGGTTGTCGGCGAGATACGCCGCTATTTCCGCGACAAAGCCTGGAGCCTGAAGGTGCCCCGCCGCCTGCAGGAACTCAATCAGACCGCCTCCAAAGCGCAGGAAGCCCTGAGCAGCAAATTGGGGCGGCCGCCGACTATTCAGGAAGTCGCCGCGCGCATTGGGGTCAGCGAAGAAGAAACGCTGGAAGCGATTGAGCTGGGCAATGCCTACGACACGGTTTCTTTAGACAGCAAGATGATGCACGATTCGGACAGCGCGCCTCTGTCGCTGGCCGAGTTTGTGGGGGCCGAAGACGAGTCCCTGCAAAGCCTGGCCGCCTATGGCGACCTGGATCAGGCGATTGAGGCCCTGGAGCCGCGCGAGCGCGCCATTATCATTCACCGCTTCTTCAAGGATATGTCGCAGGCGGAAGTCGCCAAGCAGCTCAACATCTCCCAGATGCATGTCTCGCGCCTGCAAAACCGCGCTTTGACACAGCTCAAGCGGCTGATGATTGTTGCCAAATAGCCCCGCGCCCAGCCCGGCTCCATTCTTTTGGAAACAAAGCGATGCCCCACCCCTCCCCGGACATTCTTTCCCTATGCCAGCCGGGTACCTCGCGTGTCTTTGGCAATCTTACTCCTGCCGCCCTCGTGGAAGCCGCTCTGCGCCTGGGCGAGGCGAGCTTGGCCGATACCGGCGCTCTGGCCGCCCGCACCGGGGCGTTTACGGGGCGCTCTCCCAAAGATAAGTTTCTGGTGGACGATGCCGAAACCCACAGCCGCGTCGATTGGGGGCCGGTCAATCAGCCGCTGTCTTCGGCTCAGTTTGACGGCTTACTCGCGCGCATGGCGGCTGATGCCCGCGCGCGTGACCTGTTTGTGTTTGACGGCTTTGCGGGCGCAGACCCTGCCCACCGACTTCCCCTGCGCATTATCACTCAGTATGCCTGGCATTCTTTGTTCGCCCATCAGCTCTTTGTGCGGGCGACGCCCGAGGAACTGGCCGCGCATCGCCCTGAGTTTACCCTGCTGGACCTGCCCAGCTTTCACGCCGACCCTGCCGTGGACGGCACGCGCTCCCAAACTGTTGTTGCCCTGGATATGACGCGGCGCGTGGGGCTGATTGGCGGGACGGAGTATGCCGGGGAGATCAAAAAAAGCCTCTTCACGGTGATGAATTATCTGCTTCCTTTGGGCGATGTGTTTCCCATGCACTGCTCGGCCAATGTCGGAGCCAATGGGCGCAGCGCGCTCTTTTTCGGATTGTCCGGCACGGGAAAGACCACGCTGTCGGCGGACCCCGCACGGCGACTGATTGGCGATGATGAGCACGGCTGGTCGGATACGGGCGTGTTCAACTTGGAAGGCGGCTGCTACGCCAAATGCATCCATCTGAGCCAGGCGGGCGAGCCGCAGATATGGGACGCCATTCGCTTCGGCACGGTGCTGGAAAATGTCGTGATCGACCCCCATACGCGCCATGCCGACTACGACAATGCCTCGCTTACCGAGAACACCCGCGCGGCGTACCCCATTGACGCCATCCCTGGCGCTTTAATACCAGGCATGGGCGGGCACCCGGACACGATTATTTTCCTCACCGCCGATGCCTTCGGCGTCCTGCCGCCCCTGGCGCGTCTCACCCCCGACCAGGCGATGTACCACTTTTTGTCCGGTTATACCAGCAAGCTGGCCGGGACGGAGCGCGGCATCACCACCCCGGAACCCAACTTCAGTGCCTGCTTCGGCGCGCCGTTCTGGCCTCTGCCGCCCACCCAGTATGCGCAGATGCTGGGCGAGAAACTGGCCGCGCACAGCGCCGTCTGCTTTCTGGTCAACACCGGCTGGAGCGGCGGGCCGTATGGTGTCGGCAAACGCATAGATTTGGCGGCGACCCGGCACATGGTGCAAGTGGCCCTGTCCGGCGCATTGGCTGCTGCCCCAACCATCCCCGACCCCATCTTTGGCCTGCACGTGCCGCAGCATATAGATGGCGTCTCCGACACGCTTTTGCAGCCCCGGCAGACATGGGCCAACCCGCAAGCCTACGATGCCGCCGCGCAGGCTTTGGCCCAGCGCTTCGCGGAGAACTTCCGGCGCTTCCCGGCTGTTTCCGACGCGATCAAAGCCGCCGGCCCTGTTTCCACGGGCCGCTAACGGCATTCCTTCGGCTGTGTCAAGGTATATCCACGGCTTACCAACGACGGAAGGATTTGTTCCGTCGTCGGTACGCGCTGGGAACGCCGGGGAAACGCCTGTGCAGCGCCCTCGCATCTCGTGTCAAAGCCGCTGCGCTCCAAGCCGAGTGAACATTGCTCGCAGGAATCCAAGCAGGCGAGCACCCTGCGCTTCCGGTGCGAAAAAGCCGATACTCTGGTATACTCTTAGGCAGCGGCAAGCGGCGATAGTGTGCCGAAGCGGCTTGGAAACCAGTAACTTTATGCCCCGTGACATTCCGATTGCCAATGGCAATCTTCTCATCACATTCGATTCGCGCTATACCCTGCGCGATGTCTATTATCCGTATATCGGGCAGGAAAACCATACGCGCGGCAATGCCTGCCGCTTTGGCGTGTGGGTGGACGGGCAGATGTCCTGGATACACGAGCCGGCCTGGCAGAAGACAATGCGCTACGAAAACGAAACGCTGGTCACGGAAGTGACGGCGGTGCATTGGGGACTGGGTTTGCAATTGGTCTGCCGCGACTGCGTGGACTTTGATCGGGACCTCTACATCCGCAAGGTAGAGATTGAAAACCTGCTGCCGATGCCCCGCGATGTGCGCTTGTTCTGGCACCACGACTTTAATTTGTGGTCGTCATCGGAGGGCAACACGGCGTATTATGCGCCGAACTTGAAGGCGATGGTGCATTACAAAGGCAAGTGCTGGATGCTTGCCAACCTTGCGGTCGGGCAGGGCGAGACCATAGAATACGGCGTCCACCATTACGCGGTCGGTGTTTCCCGCGCGCACGGCGCGGAAGGCACGTGGCGGGATGCCGAAGACGGCGTGCTGGAAATGAACCCTATCGCGCAGGGGTCGGTGGACAGCACCATCGGGGCGCATGTCGCTTTGCAGCGCCATGCGACCGTGTATTACACGCTCGCCGCCGGGGAAGACTATCAAAGCGTCAAGCTGATCGACAAGTTGGTGCGGGAGCGCGGGCCGGAGTTTTTCCTGCACCGGGTGCGCACCTACTGGAACCGCTGGGTCAACAAAGACGACATTCCCTATGGCGACCTGCCGGAACCACTGATTACGTTGTATAAGCAGTCGCTTTTGATTTTGCGCACCCAAATAGATAACCGGGGGGCGATTTTAGCCGCCAACGACTCGGACTATCTGGACTTCAACAACGACACGTATTCGTATATGTGGCCGCGCGACGGGGCATTGGTGGCGTATGCGCTGGACCTTGCCGGGCAGCCGGAAGTGGCGCGTCCGTTTTACGAGTTTTGCAAAGACGTGCAGTTGCCCGAAGGCTTTTTGCTGCACAAGTACAACCCGGACAAGTCTCTCGGCTCCTCCTGGCACCCCTGGACGGACAGCGAAGGCAACCAGCAATTGCCGATCCAAGAGGATGAAACAGCCCTCGTGATTTGGGCGTTGTGGGAGCACTACAAGCGCTACAAAGACGTGGAGTTTATCCGGCCTTTGTACTCGCCGTTAATCCGCAGGGCGGGCGAGTTCATGGTCGGCTATCGCGAGAAGCATACGGGCCTGCCCGCCGAGTCGTATGATTTATGGGAAGAGCGGCACGGCATCCACACGTTTACGGTCGCCGCTGTCTGGGCAGGCCTGAATGCGGCGGCGAACTTTGCCGAAACGTTCGGCGATGAAGCGCGGGCCGTGACCTTCCGCACCGCCATGCATGAGATCAAAGCCGCCGCCGCCAAGCATCTGTGGGATGCCGACCGGAACCGCTTTGTCCGCCGCCTGACGGTCAACCCCAAGACCGGGGAACTCGATGCCGATGTCAACATTGACGCCTCGCTGTATGGGGTCTTTCAGTTCGGCATGTTTGAGGCCGACGACCCGATGGTCGTCGCCACCATGACCCAGATTGAGGAGCGGCTGTGGTGCCGCACGGATATTGGCGGGATCGCGCGCTACGAGAACGACTACTACCATCAGATCAGCCACGACGTGAGCAACGTGCCCGGCAATCCGTGGATTATCTGCACGCTGTGGCTGGCCGAGTGGTATATCGCCAAAGCCAAAGCCCCCCATGAGCTGGCGCGCGCTTTGGAAATCTTGGAGTGGGTGCGCAAGCATACATTGGCCTCCGGGGTTTTAGCCGAGCAGCTGCACCCGTACAGCGGCGACCCGATCTCCGTGTCTCCCCTGACCTGGTCGCACGCGACAGTCGTGATGACGGTGCGCGAGTATCTGGCAAAGATGGAAAGCCTCTACGAAGCCGCCACCAAAAACGCCCTGCTTTCGGGCACAATGGACATGTACGAGATCGCGGGTTAAGCTATGGCCGATTGGAAACGACGCGCGCTGGGAGACCTGCCCCTGCACCAGGCCGCCACGCTGTCCTGGCTGCCCGGCATCATGCAGGGCTTTACAACACGCATGGGCGGAACCAGCGCGGCGCCGTATGATACGCTCAACTTGGGAGGGCATGTCGGGGATGTCCCGGCCCGCGTGCAGGAAAACCGGCAGCGCCTGTGGACAGACCTCGGCATCACCGAGAACCAAGTGGCCCTGGCCGAGCAGACCCACGGCAGTTTGGTCGCGCTGGTCACCGAAGGCAATACTGTGCCCATTCCCGGCGCAGACGCCCTGATTACCAGCACGCGCGATGTCCTGCTGATGATGCTCTACGCGGACTGCGTTCCCGTGTACCTGGTCGACCCGATCAACCGGGCGGTGGGACTGATCCATTCCGGCTGGCGCGGCACGGCCGCCGACATCACCGGGCGGACAATGGCGGCGATGACCGCAGAGTTCGGCAGCCGGCCAAATGCGTGTCTTGCCGCTGTCGGGCCGTGCATTGGGGGGGACAGCTACGAAGTCGGCCGCGATGTAGCCGACCAGTTCCGCGACATGGCCGACCTGCGCGCGGCCACCGCCGTGTACCCGAAAAGCGAGATGAAGGGCACGTACACGCTGAACCTGCGCCAGGTGATCTTTTCGCAACTCTTGGGCGCGGGCCTGCGCGCGGATTATATCGCCGTCAGCCAGGAAGACACGTTCCAGAACAAGCGCGACTTTTTCTCGTACCGGCGGGACGGCGCACAGACAGGCCGCATGGCGGCGTTCCTAGGTATCAAGTCAACGTAACCAAGATTCACCATGAAACGATTTGCCCCTCTTCTTGCGATACTCGTGTTGATCGGCGTTCTTGCGATCTTAAACAAAAACATAAATAAGGGCGTTGCAGGCGACGAAGAAACGCCGTCCCCGCCTGCCCCCGCCGCGAAAACAGCCACCACGCCGGCAAGCGACCCCCTGCCGCCCGAAATCACCCTGGGCAACCCTGCGACGGCGCAGTATAAAATTACTGTAGGCTGGATTTATGACAGCGCCACTCAGCCCGATTCAACAGCGCTGACGCAGGCGATTGATGCAGTCAAGCAGCGCGTGACTGCGAGCGGCGGCAAAGTCTCGGCGGAGATTGTCAACTTAGATGTGCCTGCCGATGAGTTGTCGCCGCAGGCCGCAAGCGTGACCGGCCTCGGCGTGGCGGTCAACGGCGAAGCGGGCGCGATGGTGGGGGCCAAAGAAATCGCCCTCGCCGGAAATCCCGGCGAGGGCGCTGTCACCGCCCCGAATATTGGGACGGTTTTAGATGGGCTTATTTCGGCTAAACCTTAGCGTCTTGGCTTCAGGCCCGAAGCTTTGAGAAGAGCCGCAGATAAGTGCTGATTTGGCTCAGCAGGCCGACGACGGCTTTGACATCTGTCGCCACCGGCTTTAAATCCGAGGGATGAATGGACTTGGCGACTGTTGAAATATCGCCCGCCGTGTCTTTCACCGAAGCCGTGGTGCCTTTCAGCACGATGCCAACCCGCTGAACACGCGTTTTTTCCTGCAAAAACACGCCCTTGCCGGTCGTAACAACCGCTTTGCCCGCGCGCAGCGGCGGCTCGTAAAGCCGCTTCGCATCGTCCATCACCGCGTTTTTGGCTTTGAGGGCCACGACGACAATCCAGGCGATGGTTCCAAAGAACCCGAGGAATGCCAAAATTAACAGCCACTGGCATATAAGATAAAAAACGTCCATGATAGTGCGCCCCTTGCGCGCAATTTACCCGCCTCGCCCGCCCGCCAAACACCACACAGGAGACTCCCCCCATGCCCGCGACTTTCAATGAAGGCGACACCGTGCAGATTGCCGACCGGGAACCGACCGCCGCCGATACCAAAAGCCAGCTTTTTTATGCCCACTATCGCCGTGTGCGCGGCACAGTGTCCAAGCTTTACGCGGACGGCACGGCGTTGGTCATTGCCGAAAACGGCAGCCTGCCGGAGGATGTCCGCGCGCGCCACGACAGCGGCACCACAGCCATGCGCCAGAAGTGGCTGGACGGCCTGTCCGATGAAGGCCGCAATCGCCTGTCCGCAGCGGAAAAGAAGTTCGCTTTGCGCTATTCCATGCTGGTCTCGCAGGCGGACCTGCGCGCCGACGGCAGCGCCCCGGATGCCCCCGCTTCCGCGCCGACGGCTTTGTCTGCTGCCACGGGTGCGCCCGACGCGGCTTCCGCTTCTCCCGCGCGCAAAAGCATGGAAGACCTGGAGGCCGACGAAGCGCGCCACTTGTCCGAGCTGCGCCTGCAAAAGTCGCGCGGCTAGGCCCCGTGCTTGAGCTGCGCTGTTTGCGAACTATTAAAAGCACAGGCGAGAGGCATAAGCCTCTCGCCTGTCCCGTTTTCCCCTACCCATAAACGGCGCGTTTTGATGCCGCTTGACGGATGCCATGCCGGTTGCTATAATAAGCCTATGCTCCCATCCGCCGCCAAATCCAAACGCAGGCCACGCCGTGCCCGTGAACGCTCCCTCGGGGCGGCCCTGGGCTGGAGCCTTGCCGTCGTGCTGGCCCTGGGTCTGATCGCCTTTGAAGCCGAGCTGCATTGGCCCAATACCCCCCTCAACAACCTGTGGAACCTGCTGGTTGTCAACGGCCAGGTCAGCCCGGACAACCCGCTGATTGCCCAGTATATTGGCGAGATCAACCGGCAGGACCTCGTCTTTTTGTCGTATGCCTGCCTTTTTGGGGGCGGCTTGACTTTAGGGCGACTCGCGCCGCGCAACGCCCCGCGCCGCCGGGTTTTGCTGGCCGCCGCCGCAGGCACAGGCACGGTTGTCGTGCTTTGCCTCGCTCTGGCGTGGTCGCTGCAACTGCGGCTTCAGCGCGGGCATCTGCTGCCGCACCAGATTGATGCGCTCCTGGTGGGCACGCAGCTTGGCTGGGCGCTTTCCTGGGTACTTGTTTACATGGCGGGGACGGTGCTCGGCCTGCGGGGGCAACGTCATCCCGTTCCCGAATTATTGGCAGGAACCAAGAGCACCGGCGATCTTGCTCCAAACTCTGAGGTGAAATGAACCTGTTTAGTGAAATCAAGCGCAAAGTGAAGACGGCCCGGCTGACCGGCGATGCCCGCACGGCCTATGCCGAAGGGCGCATTCCCGAAGCCCTCGCGCATGCCCGCGCGTTGTATGGCTTTGATACGGAAAACCCCTGGGCGAACTTTCTACTGGCATGCCATCACCTGGAAAGCGACCGCTACGCCGACGCCTTGCCTCACTTGCAGCGCCTTGCCCAAGACTGGCCGCAGGATGCGTGGACTTTCTATGCCATCGGCGTGTGTTATGATCGCCAGGATCAGCCGCGCGCGGCCATTCCCGCCTATCGCCAGGCTTTGGAAATCGCGCCGGACTGGGGCAAAGCCCTAAAAAACATGGGGCGGGACTTGTATCTGTGCGGCGAGTATGCCCCGGCGGAAGAGGCCCTCACGCGCTACTGCGAGCTGTCGCCCGACGACAAAGAAGCGCACGACCTGCTGGGCTATCTGTGTTACCGCCTGGGCAAGTACGCGCGTTCTTTCGGACACTACGAGCGCGCCCGTCGGCTTGACCCCCTGAATCCGAAGTTGGAGCGCAATGCGCGGCTTTTGTACACCCGCAGCGCGACTTCGTGATCTCTGAGCGTAGATTGATGTCAGCAGCCCCGCCTTTGTCTTTTTCCCTGTGAAGCAAAAAAGCAAAGGTGGGGCTGTTTTGTTTGTGCGAGGGAGTGATTACTCCCCATTGATAAATCAAGGGGCTTCTACAGGTCAAGCCTGACACATTGTAATCCCAATGTGATTTTTCTTGCCCTGACAACAGGGTCA
>JAABUL010006175.1_pt1 | contig 14075 bp, 5 predicted proteins | sample 5559151 | NCBI WGS metagenome assembly JAABUL01 (sample SAMN10711876, study PRJNA513368) | rock metagenome | isolation source: Antarctica rocks | place: Antarctica: Victoria Land, Pudding Butte sud | reverse complement strand
AATATAAGGACTTTAATATATAAAAATTATTTAATAAATAGGAATTTTAATTTTAATTGTTTTAAAGAAGACTTTAATATTAAAGTAATTAAAATTATTAAAAAAGTTAAAAGTAATTAACTTAAATTTTATAATTATAATAAGGTAATATATCTTATATATATTTTATAAGTATATTTAGAGTTCTTATATAAAGATCTACTTTTAAGTATTTAAAGTTTAATAATTAAAGTTATTATAATTTATATATTATAATTTAATAAAGAAATATTTTAATTAATTAATAACTATCTTTTATTAAAGGTTTAAGTAAAAAGGTAGTAAAAAAATATTAAATATATTTTTAAACTTCCTACTTTATAATTAATTCTTAAGTATTTAATTATAACTTCCTCTAGTATTTATATTTAACTCCTAAGTATCTACTTCTTAACTAATTAAAATTAAAGCCTTATAATATTTATATTAATAGTACTTACTTTTATAGTATCTACTTTCATAGTATTTACTTTCACGGTACTTACTTTTATGGTACCTACTTTCACGGTACTTACTTTCACGGTGCCTACTTTCACGGTACCTACTTTCACGGTACCTGCATTGACGGTGCCTGCTTTCACGGTATCTACTTTCACGGTACATGCCCTTATACCCTCCTCGATACCATCTTTCGCCGACGAGAAAAATGCGTAGTAAATTCCGAGTGTTAAGCAATATTTCATTATTTACGAAATAGTCTATCATTTACCTAGTTAATATCCCTTATTATATCGCGAGAATCATGGCGTGACGAGAAAATCAATAGGTACTTAGATTTTGAAGTACTAAATAACTACCTACGTCTTAATATTTATATAACTCCCGTCTAAGTTATATAGTATCATTATTCCTAGCCCTCTTATTACCCGCTACTAGGAAAATTATTAACCTTATTATCGCTTTCTTATCTATTTTACGGAAAGCCTTATTTTATAGTATAATAGGACTCCTCTATTATAATTCTACTATAAAGCTTTCTTTAACTCTAATATTAATAAAAGGATATTATTTAATCCTTAGAGTCTTATTATAATGGTAAGAAGTTAGTCTTAAGCTTATAGCGGCTCTAGTACCCCTTATTTATACGACGCCGCACGCTGATCGGCACGTTCCAATCAAAGCGATACGATCCCGGTTAGTGTAAAATGGCTCCCGTATGTATTATAAAATAGTAAACGTGTATTTTAAACCAAATAAGCTGGACAAGCCAATCCTGTGGCTGGTAAGTCTGTGGCTGGGTGTCCGATCGTGCAGACCCGGACTTAGGCAGTGTGCAGCGAGGAAAATTACCGCGGCTTTGGTGCTACTGTCAATCGTTTCGTTTATAGCGTTAAGAGCTGCTTGATCGCGACTGTCGGACTATCTGCGAATATCGGGACCATGATAGTATGATAATATCATCATCAAAAGAATACGGCTCCCAGGTTTTGAAGACGCTTCCTCTAGGGAGATACGGCTCAGGAGTGTCGCCATCAGAGAGGGGTGGCCCGGCAGCCTCCCGCCCAAGGCGTGATCTTTTAGCGTATAAGCTGTGTAACGGTATTGTATTATTTCTTAGCGTCAGCGTTTATGCTGTGGCGGCGCACCGCACAGAGCCATCGACGAAGGTTTTTCAAATCACAGTGGGCTCCGAACGATTAGTTCTTTCTCTACCCTCCACTCAGCTGTTGATTCTCGTCGAATGAATGCTTCTTAGTCGGAACAATCTACGGCCGAAGTCTGTTCTCGTTCTTTCGAGTTGTCTCGCTAAAAGAATCATGGCTTTATTCAACAATGTTGAGCATATCCCTCTTGGCACCTCTGTCAACCAACGTATCATCAAATCCTCGCGTGAAGAGTTCAACGAACTCCACTTCTCCATAAGCCGGAAGCGATACGACAAGGTAGTGGTTGGGGCAGCGGCTATTCAGCACATTGGAAAAGACCCAAGCATTCTTCTTTTGAAGAGAGCCGCCCACGAGGTGTACTTCCCCAACGTCTTCGAACTTCCGAGCGGAAAGATCGACCGAGAGGACCAGAGCATTAAGCATGCGCTCATCCGAGAAGTAAAGGAAGAGACGGGTCTGGACATTACGAAAATTAACATGGAGTTGGAGCCTATGATCTACACTACAGAAAAGACGGTGGTCAATGAAGTCGGACAGAAGACTCTTGTCTCCAAGAGTGCAGTCCAGCTTAATTATCTCGTATCTGTCTCTGGCGATGATGTAAAGTTGAGTGAACAAGAACATTCAGAGAGCATTTGGGCAACGAAAGAAGAGTTAGATGGACTGGAAGTCACAGATAAGATGAAGTTGGTCATTCAAGAGGCATTTAGACGTTTCATCCAGGGGTAGAACTAGATATTGAGGCACGTGAAACAACAAGTTTAACGGGGCAAGTCTAAGGAGAGAAATGAAAAGACGATTCAACCATCTACGAGTAAGCCTGAGTTGGCCTTGCGGCTGTCTTCGAATTATATGCAGATTACGCTGGGCCATTAAAAGGCTGTTTACAGTCTTCAAAGTGCCACTTCAGATCGCTAAGACTCCTCATTCGTGAGTTATTTGCTAGTATCTTGAACGCGATATCATCCTCTACTTCTAGGGCTCTCCAAAAACGTCAAAGGGCTGTGCGTCGAAAAGCATAGGACTATGGATTTCGCTAGCCAACGCTTCCGTAGTGCAACCAACGCAATCAACGCAATGAGCGCGACCTTATGGGTACTGGCTAATGTTACCAAAGCTACCAAGGAGGTAATAAATGCCCCCAACGCTATCTGGTCAATATACAGAAGACTGCTGGCTATGATGCATCCTGACCAATGAAAGTGGCTTATTCCAACAGAATTGATTGGTGCGCGATGTCGTGACACTATCAACGCCCCACCAAAGCAAGGCGTGCAAAATTTCTGATCCATGATACTCTATGTCTTTGATCATCCAGGTTTCCCAAAGTAAAATTAAACTGATTGAGAATGCTCCGAGTCGCCGTAGTTGGTTTAGGTCGACGTTGCTCACGTCATGCTGTTCCTTATTTATTTCAAGATAGCTCTCGCTGGCGGTTAGCAGCCCTTTGCGACTCCTCAAGTTCGACGATCGAGAGATTCAGGGAGACCTTTCCGGACCTTGGGCATGTCCCATCATTTGTTGATCTGCATTCCATGATCTCGTCAACGTCCGTCGACTGCGCGTATATCGCCGTTCCACACTACCAAAGTGCCTCCATTGTCCAGCAGTTGCTCGCTTCCTAAATCCACGTGCTGAAAGAAAAACCAGCAGCCATGAATTCCACAGAATTGAAAGACTTTCAAAAACTAGCGAGGTCACAAGCTGTCACCTTCAGCACTGCAGGCCAATTCCGCAATAGTAGTCAATTGCAACAGATGAGAGATTGGCTTCCTTCCATTGGGAAAATTTGCTTTGCTGAAGGTTTTTATAAAATCTCAGTGGAAGACCTCGGCGCTGGCTGGAGAGCTAGCAGGGTTCCTGCAGGAGGAGGTGTTGTTATTGACCTTGGATGGCATTTAGTGGACATGATACTGAACCTCTTGAGCGACGGTTCCATTCCAGAAGTTGAGAGCGCCCGCATTCTACAAGCTCGTCCCTCTCAAGAGTATGACTGCGAAGATTCAGCAATGGCAGTCTTGAATTTTCGCAACCGCAAACTTGCCATCGGAAATGGCTTTGTTCCTTGCAGCATTTCCCTCACTCGGCTCGGACCGTCTAAGACATCCGAGCTTACTATTTACGGGGAATATGGTTCACTTCAGCTGAATCGAAACGTTGTCAAACTTCACACGGCTGGTAAATTTGAGGATAGAAGTTTCGGTATGGTTTCCGGTCAGAGGTTGGTCGCTGACGCTAAAAGAGCTAACGGTGGCTAGAAATCAGCCCATCTCCTTTCCAGCAGATGATGCAAGAATTTCATGGGATGGTAGCAGGGTCAGCGTCCGTCGATAAGCATTATGCATCTGATATGAACACCATGAAAACGATTGATAATATTTATTCAGCGGCTACAGTGATTAAAGAAAATACTTGCTTTCATGAGCCTTTACAACGCAAGAATATCCCTGACTGTTTATTCCGCTGGCCATTGATTAGTGAAGAAGTTACAAGTGCGGTCAATAGACAGCTGCAGGAAAATGTTTCTATATACGATGACAGTGGAATTTTTGGACGGTTCGAGCACGCTTGGAAAAAATTTCATAACCAGGTCGATTCATTCGCTCTCTTGCATAATTCTGGAACGAATGCGCTTCAAGCATTATATTTTGCGGCTGGATTTAAACCTGGAGATGAGGTCGGCAGTCTGTTTGGCTTATGTTGTTGGCCATGCTGATGTATCTTCAGGTCATTTTCCCCGTCTATAGCTTCCACGCCACTGCTTCTCCAGCTATGCAATTTGGCGTGATCCCAGTGTTTTGTGACGCTTCTGATGACGGCAACATCTCACCAGAAGCCATATCAGCAGCCATTACTCCACGCACTAGGGCGGTTGTCGTCACACATATGTGGGGCATGCCCTGCAACATGAAAGCAATCTGTGAAATCCTGCAAAACCATGCAGACATTCTTCTGTTCGAAGACTGCTCTCATGCACCTGGTGCAAAAATTGAAAAGCGCTATGTGGGAACGTTCGGAGACGCTGCGGCTTGGTCACTCCAAGGTCAAAAGATAATAAGTGGAGGAGAAGGCGGAATAACACTTACGAAGAACGCCGATCTTTACTATCGACAGCTACTTTGGGGTCACTACAATAAACGATGTAAGGCGGATATTCCAAAGAGCCATCCTCTAAGTCCATATTCTCTGACTGGTGCTGGTTCCAAAAACCGAGCGCATCCTCTTGCTGTCGCTATCGCTTCCACACAGCTTGAACGCTTGGATAACATCCATCGATTCAAAATGATTTACGCTTCTCAGATGGTGTCTGGACTGACAAAAATACCCTTCTTGAAGAGTCCGGACTTAATAAGTATTGGCCGAGCTCAAATACAGCCAGCGTGGTATGCGTTGACACTGCGTTTCATCAAATCTTGCGCTCCTCCTGGACTAAGTCGAGACTCGTTCGTCGGCGAGCTGCATGACCGTGGGCTCTGTGAGGTCGATATTCCAGGATCGACGAGACTTCTCCATCGTGAACCACTTTTCTCTTCTCCACATATGGTTTTTCCGCATCTTTATCCAGATAGGTCTCTTCAAGCAGTCAGTGACAAGGACTTTCCGAGTGCACAAGCATTCTACGATGAAGCTATTAAGCTGCCCATTTGGACATCCCGGAACGACCAAGCTGTTGTCGATCATTACATCGAAATCTTTAATGAGGTCGCAGATAGTAAAGCTCTGTGATTTGGGCTGATACTCACCGCCTTTTGCACGGCCATCCAACCACTTTTTTCGTGGGCGGGGGATCGCCACCACATCGAAATACGCGATTTTCTTGAGTTCTTTGTAACTAACGAATTAATTTAAATCGTTTATGAATTAAATCGTTACGAATTTCTCAAACACAATAATATAAAATAGATTTTAATAATTTATAATAACTCGAAAGCTTATCAATAAGTACGCTGGAAGAGCTATGCCTATCAGAGGAGCCCCGGCTTAGCTAGCTTATATATATTAAATTATACGTTTATTACTATATAAGACGTTTAGGGGGCCGTTTTATATTAACCGGGATTGTACCGCTTTGATTAGAAGGTACTATTCAGCGTATAGCGTTACCTAAATTAGAGGCGCTAGGGCTGCTATAAAGCTAATAATAACGTTTTATTATTATAGTAAAGCTCTAAGGCTTAGATAATATCGTTACATTAGTCTTAAGAGTAATAAGAGCTTAGTAGTAAAGTTGTAATAATTAAGTCCTACTACGCTATATTATAAAGCTCTCCGTAAATCAGGTATAAAGGCGATAATTAGAATGGTAATTTTCCTGGTAATATATATTAAGAGGATTAGGAATAGTAATATTAGATAATTTAGACTAGAAATACGTAGATATTAAGACGTAGGCAGAGTTCTATTATTTCGAAATCTAAGTACCTGTTAAATTTCTCGTCACGCTATAATTCTCGTGATATAGTAAGGGATATTATATTATTTCTAACTCCTTATAGTATAGATAACATATCCTAATCATCTAACCTAGCCGCTCTTAGAGCGTAAAAAACGTAAGATGTAAGATATATTCTAAGAGATTCTTAAGGTAGAAAGTTATACTTATTTATATTAGAATATATTCCTAGGTCTAAGTTAATTAAAGAACTTACCTATTTTAGCTCTTATAAGGACTTATATTATATTACTACTAGAAAGTCCTCTATTTTAAGATTACTTTTTTACTTATCTAAGTCCTTTAGCTTTATAGATTAAGTATCTAAAATATATATTATAAGCTCTATTAACTCTATTATAATAGCTCTAAGGCTATAAATATTATTACGCTTACTATCTATATTTAATTATCTATTTTTAATAAAAGAGTTATTAATATTTACTAAATATATTAATAGCCGCCTTATACCTAGTCTTCCTCTAAAATTTACTAATTTTTATCCTTTTATTAAGGTTAAGTAGGATTATATTATAATTAAGCGCCTTATAAGCTAGATTAAACTCTTTATATATATAAAAGAGGCTATTTACTACCTATTATCTATAAGTATAATAACCTTTAACTTAATTAACGTTAGTACTTACCTCTTAGTAGATTACTATAATCTAGAAGGCTTTTAATAGATAATCTTATAAAATACCTATTATATACTATAATAATACTTCTATTTACTTATAAATAAAAATAAAAATATTATCTTTAATATATATATCTTTAATATTAATAATTTAATTATAGGTAGATAGTAGTATTTAATAAATAAAACCCTTAGGTTTTCTTACCTATTTAATAGCTACTTACTTCTAACTATTTATATTATTAACTCTAATAATTATAGGTCTAGCTTACTTAATTATTATAAGGTAGTAATAAGATTAATTAGGAAATTTCTTAATAAGCTTCTTATCTTTTAATAACCTTAAAATTATAATATTATTCCCCTTATAATTAAGTTTAAGAAATTATAATTTTATAAGATTACTTATCTTTTTATAATTCTTATAAATTAGAGGAGGAGATAATATTATTAAGGTATCTAGGTTAATATATCTTATTACTCCTTTATTATTAGCCTTACTATTCTTAAGTCTTACCTAATAACCTAGGTTTAAGTAATAGGCCTTCTATTACTAAATATTATAAAGAATTTAAGAATAAAGTAAAAAGTAGGAAAATTTATAAAGTATTTAATAATATATCTTACTTTAAGCTTTATAAGCTAATAATAGATACTTAAGTAATTAGAAATAGATATCTATTATATATAAATTATTCCTATAAAGTAAGTATAGTAGTCTAGCTCTAGTTATAGATATAAAAGATATTAATAATTCTAGATACTATTTTATTAGTATAGAGCTTTAATATTTAATTATTTATATATAGTATAAATATTCTAATCTAAGAAGAGACTCTAATAAGATTAAATACTATAGGATACTTTTAGGCCTTTAAATAGAAAGCTATAAATATTATTACCTCTTTATAGGCTAGTATTTAAGTTCTAATAATTTTATATCCTTTTAAAGACGTAGTCTAACTAGGTTCTATACCTTATTATAAATATTCTTATTTATTGAAATTATAAATAATATTAATTTGGAGTTCTTCTTAAAGGATTATTTATAAATCTGTAATTAAAGTACTTCCTATCTTATAATTAATTTCTAAATTAACTTAATTATATAATAAGCTAGGAAGGTCTATCTCTCTATTATAATAAGTAACGCGTTAGTACTTTCTTAAATATTAAGAATCTAAATCTAAGCGCGTATTAATAAAGAAGATTAAGATATATAATATTTAATATAACTTAATTAGCCTAAGCCTTATAAACTTTAAAGATACTTATATACTTATATAATTATAATTTAAGGTATCCTCCTTTAATACTTTATTAAGTAAATTATTTACTAGGTACTTATTACTTATTAAAGTTAGAGGATATTAATACTAAAGGAATAAAAGGTAGGTAAATTAAGATTTTATAATTATTATATTAAATAGATATTACGCGTCCGTACCTTAGTATAATTAGACCCTTATATTAACTCCTTTAATAATAGTAATTATATTATAATATTAAAGCTATTAGTAATTATAAATACTTTATTATACTTATTAATAAGAGTAGTTAAGCTATAAGGTCTATTAATAAATATAATCTAGAAATTAAATAATTTAAGTTAACTTAAATAATTCTTAGTAAAATTAAAGGCCCTCCTTTTAAATTTATTATATAGCTCTACTTATAATTTATTATCTTCTTAATAATTATTAGTATAATCTAGAAGTCTTTATATAAAGCTATTCTATAACTTTATTAAGAGCTTCAGGGAGGTTAGGTATCTATCTTTTTATAAGGTAATAATAAATAGGTAGCTTTATAAGGAAGTAAAAGGATAAATTAATAAAATCTATATATTAATATACTATCTAGCTTTAACCTTCTAAGGTCTATTAAGGAAGATAGTTATTTAGATAATATAATTCTGTCTTATAATTAAGGCTTGTAAGTAGCCCTAATTAATAGTAATATTTTAATATAAAATAGTAATATCCTTTAAAATAAATATAACTATAAATATATAACTAGAGGTAAGTAGGTAAATATAGGGAAGCTTTAACTAAGAAGGGATATATCTTTAAAGGATATAAGTAATAATAACTACTAACGTCTAATAATAATAAAGGAAGACTTTATATAATAATAGCTAGAATACGCGCGGTAATAGGATAAGTAATAAGGCTATATATATAATTACCTATAAAGGATATTAATAAAGTACTCTTATTAGATATAATAGCGCTTATAATTAATCTAAATATTTATTATAACTAGCCTACGTTGAAGCTTAGCTTATTAGTTATATGAATTAGGATATAAAGTAACCTTAAAAGAATAGATATAATCCCTATGAATATATAGAAGATATAATATATAGTTAATAAGATACCTAATAAGTTATAAATAAAGTTAAGATGAAATCTAAAGTAAGCTAATATTATATTAATTAATAATAAATAGCCTACTTAAATACTTACTTCCTTTATAATTAATATTCTAAAACTAGTATAAAAGATATTAATAATAAGATAGATTAATTAGAGAGATACCTGTATAATAATTTATAGCCTAAAGAAGTAATATTATTCTATAAGTATAAGAAGTAGGAAATACTTTTATATTAATATTTAATAGGATCTAAGGAATTATATTAGATAAGTTATAGAATATATAAAGAGTAAGAGAATAATATTATTACTTATAATAATAGTATAACTTAGAGGTATATCTATCTCTACTTTAGAAGGTTAAAAATATTAATAATATAAGAGTAAAATAAATAGGTTTATCCTAAAATTAATAATACTTAGTTTAGTTTATAATACTTTTCTCTTTGATTTTAGTCTCTCTATTAAAGATAGGTAGCCTATACTAGGCTAGTAATAAAGGAGCTAATATTAGATAAGGGTATCTAAAATTAAAGGGTATCTAAAATTAGATAAAGGGTAGCCGTTTCTAGAGCCTAAAACGCGAAACTTGAAATAGATATAAGAGTAAAGTATATCCTAAATATAAAGAGGAGGAATAAGAGGAATTAAGATTATAATAGTTTTAGAAAGAGAGAAAATTACTATGAATAAGAAAGAATAAATAGTCTATAAAAGTAAGAACTTTATTATAGTAAAGGGAAGGAATTAAAGAAGAGAGAATATCTTACCTACGCCTTTATAGATACTATTAGCTCTATATATAGCTTAGTTTATCGTAGGACTAATAGCTATTTATAAGTACTCTTAAATTAGAAGGTATCCTAAAGCTTATATATATTTTATTATAGATAATCTATTATCTAATAATTTATAGATATTTTAAGAGAAGAGCTAAATATTTTATAGTTTAGTTAAGATACCCCTTAATAAAATTTATTATAAAGAGCTTCTTAATAACCCGTATTAATTTAATAAGAAGAATATTATAATATTACTTAACTTCTTTTACTTAAAGGATTACTTACGCTTAGATCCTAAGTATTATATTCCTACCTTAATATTTTAGTCTACGCTATCCTAAGATCCCTATTTAGGAGGGGAGCTACTACGCTTTAATCCTAAGTATCCTATAGTCTACCTATATAAAAGATATTATTTAGAAGTAGCGCGGAATTTTTTAATAAGAGATAAGAATAGATAGTAGGTAGTAAATCTTTATTTTAAAGGTAAGAGAAAGTTAACCTTAAAGGAGATACTTAATAATAGAAGTTAGACCTTAGCCCCTAGGTTAAGAATATCTTATATAAATATACTATAAACTCTATGAAGTATTATAATAGAGATATTATCTATTAAATTTAGATTTCTACTATATATAATAATATTATAAGAAGGTGAAAATAGCTCGCTAGGCTTTTAAAAAATATATAGATATACCTCCTATAATTAGAAGTACTCCTAGAGAAGTTTATAAAGAGCTTAAATATCCTAATCTTATTTATAAGTCTATAATTAATATTATAACTAAGAACTTTTACGTGACTTCTAGATTTATATTACCTTAAGGTATAAGTATTATCTCTATCTTTCATTATTCTTTAATAAATAATATAAGGAAATAACCTACTACTTATATTAAATTAAGAATACCTAAATATAAATTATTAGAGATAAAGAGGCGGATTAGTTATAACTTAATATTAATATAATTATAATCTTATAAGGCTATTATCCCTTATAATTATTAAAAGACCGCGCGTATATTTAGATTAAGATACTTATTAATAATATCCTCTTAATAATTATAATTAAAAATTAAAAATTATAGATCTTTAATTATATTTATTTAATAGAGTATATAATCCTATCTATTTATACCTTTCTTAAAGATATAAAATACCTCGAGCCTCCTATAAGAATTCTAAAGGAATTATTATTAGGAAAGTATAAAGGCTTTATATCTTAATATTTTAACGCCCTTTATAATAGATAGATAAAGGTAAAGGTATAAATAAATAAATATATTTTTAAGGATTAAATATCGCCTTCTAATTATTCTTTATAGTTATTATATTATTAGCTTTAACTTTTTACTTTCTATTACTTTTTAATTATAAACGGCTAATTACTATAAAGAGATAAGACGAAGTAGAGTACTTTATATAAAGGGTACTAGCTATAATAATAGTATAAGCTCTAGTTACTAGCGTTAGAGAATAGCTACTAATGAATCTATTATTTATACCGTAATTATATAGTAGTAGACGCTAAGGCTATTAAAGACTATATATAAAATATCCTACCTTCTAAGTATTATATAATTAATCTAGACTATATATATTAAATAGTACTTATTAATTATTAACTCTTTAATAATATATTATATATTAAAAAGGAGTTAGTAGCTTTAATATTAACCTTAGAGTATAAGGGCTATAGATTAAATATCTCTAATTAATATAATAGGCCGTAGGAGCGTTCTTTTTAAATAGATAAGGAAAGTCTCTCTCTTTAGTATATTTACTTAACTTCCTATAATACTATTCTTAAGCGTTATTTAACTTCCTTTATTATTAAATAAGATTACTTCTATACTTTCTTTAGTTTAAAAGAAGATAACTTAGATTAATAACTATTATTTAAGGCCTTTTAAGACGGTTACTATAAGTATTAGGAGGAAAATATTTATATATTTAGTTTTAAAATATAGTTAGTAGGCTATTACCTTTTACTTATATTAGACGTACCTAACGTAAGCGAAGATATAGTTTTAAAGTAAGGTTATAATAGCGTACTAAATCCTAATAATACTATTAAATTGATTTCCTCTCCGTGAGGATTAATACTATTACTAGCGGTATTAGTTTCGCTAGTCTTATTAATAGTAAGCGCGTAAATATCTCTTATCCCTTATATACCGCCTATAAATATAGCCTAATCCTAGTCGCCTATATATATATTTAGATAATAAGGTAAGGAGGAAGCTATCTCCTTAGTATAGGCTTTATACTTTATCTTTAATAAATGAATAAGTATTAAAAAGCGTATATTCGCGGTACTTTCACCTACTAGAAATAGTAGGTTTCATAAGCGTTATACTAATTCTCGTGATAAGCTCTTTATAATTAATGCCTTATAACTACTATCTATCTCCTACTTTATTACGTGGGATAATAGTAAGTAATTAAAATTAATAGTATTAACTACTATCCTTAAAGAGGCCCGTTTAAAGTAATTATAAGTAGTAATTATAATCTTGTAATATAGTATTTAAGAATTAATTTATTGATTTAAAGATTATAAAGATTCTAACGAAGAATTATAAAGATATAGGTATTATATATATAGTTTAATAGATAATAATAGCGCGGCTTAGTTACTTTATTTCTAAATTAATAAATTAGAATAAGTATTTACTCCTACTTCCCTCCTCTCTTTCCTCCTTTCTTTATAAAAGTATTAATATTATAGCGCTTATATTACCTCTTCTATATCCTTTACTATTTTATTAAAGTTTATCTTACTTAAGTTTAAGGTCTTTATTAGCCCCTTTATATAATTTTCTTTAATAGTAAGCTTTCCTAATAATATTCCTTATACCTTTAATATATATTCTTTTATATCTAATACTTTTAAGACTTCTAGATTTAAGGTAGATAATTTATTAAGGCGTTTATACTACTTTACCTAATTTTAGACACGGAGCTCCTTCCCTTTTTAAATTTCCTTATCCTAAGTAGCTTACTATTTTCTTAGGGATAGTCTATATTCCTACATTCTATCACGGGTCTTAGCCCTCTACTTACGTTAAGCCTAAGATTCGGGCGGAGCGGGGTGTTTATAGGTAATAGATAAGGATACGGTATACTAGTAGATTATAATATATTGAACTTATAGAAGTAAGTCGCGGATTAGGTCTTTATAACTTTAATTCCTAAATATATCTCTCCTAGAGAATATAGCTATCTAGATTAATCTGTTTCTTAGTAATCCTCGCCTTTTAATTATATTATTTAATCCTTACTTATATAAGGTATCTACTTCTAGCTCGAGTATCTACTTCTAGTCCCTCCTATACTATTTATCTTTAGCTCCGCCTCCATTTTTAGCTCCCTTAGCTAGTATCCACTTCTAGCTACCTTTTCCCTTAGTATCCGCTCTTAACACTACTTCTAAATGAACTTAATTCACGGACTCCGTATTAAGTAAAGTATAGGAGACGCTTTATAAGGACTAGGACTTATTATTATATCTATAAACGCTAACCTTTATCCACCTTTATTTAGTACTAACTAATACTACCTTAGCCTTCTTTTAAATAGTAAAATTTATGTAGCTCTTTTAATAAGGTACCTACGCTCTATAGGATTATCCTTTATTAGATAGTTATTAGATATTTAAGGACTATCCAGTTAAATATATAATTATAATTAAAATCCTAGTATATAAAGAGAGCGCGGAAGATTTTATATAAATAGGTATATTAAGGTTTATTATTAAACCTACAAGAATAGATATAATTAAAGTAAGTTATAAATTCCTATAAAAGACCCTTATATAAATCTTTTATATTAATTATCTACTTTATTACTAATATAAGCTCCTCCTTTTACTCTTGATTTATAGCTATAAGACCTTACTATAAGAGATAGTCCTAGAGAAAGTAAAGAAATATATATCCTAGAAATTTTAAGTTATTATAGTAATATTATATTAGAGGATCTATTAGCCTTTAAGAAGTAAGAGCTAAGGATATTATACTTACTAATACTTAAATATCTATTAATACTAGTAAAACGTACTATACCTACTAACTTTAAATTTAAGATATAATTAGTATTTACCTTCGTATAGGTTATACGGCGCTTTATAGTAAGACTTAAGTTAATTATATAAACCTAATTCTTATACTTCTCTATACCTATTAAGTAATTCTC
>JAABUL010006174.1_pt1 | contig 14076 bp, 14 predicted proteins | sample 5559151 | NCBI WGS metagenome assembly JAABUL01 (sample SAMN10711876, study PRJNA513368) | rock metagenome | isolation source: Antarctica rocks | place: Antarctica: Victoria Land, Pudding Butte sud | reverse complement strand
CAACAACAGTAAAGGCGACTTTGTTGGGCTTGCTAATAACACTGTCGCTCATGTACCTCTTCCCGCGTACCCATGGCTCACCAACTATCTTGAGTCTGAAGAAAATGGGATGGTGAAGCTGTTTGTCTCATTGACTGAGGAGGAGAAAAAGTTCGAGAAGACGCCTGAAGGTGGGCGCGTCTGTCTCTGGATGTTTGGTGGAGTTGTCGAGATGGAGGATGGTACTGGCCGTGTCTGGTACGACAAGAGTATTATAAGGAACCAGGCCCCGGAGTATATTGGTGAGTTTGGCTGCCTCCATGAATCTCTTCATGAGTCAATTTAGGGGAATATCACTTCCCAGATAAGCTTCATGTCTCCCATCTATCCTTTGGCGAGCGAACACTGATCCTGATATCATTTAGGTACGGGTATTGCTAAAATTACTCCGAAGTTGCGTGGCAAGCTTAGTGTGCACCGCTTAGGCGATGTGAAGTTTGGACCAGACATACCACGCGTTGGGACCTTCTCCACCATTGTTGAGGGTTCCTTCGTCTACTTGTACGGCAATTTCGACCACGGCGATCGCCCCGGACACAACATCGTTTTGGCTCGCGTCCATAAAAATACACTCGAACAAGCAAATCACTACATGTACTGGAACGGTAAAGAGTACGTCAGCGACCCGAGCGAGGCGGTGACTGTATTCGAGAAGATGCAGGCTGGCATGGTTTTTCGGTCCAAGCTCTTCGGTTCATCCAGACCATTCGTGTTCGTTGGCAACAATAGTTGGACCGATAGCAAGGTCGTCATGGGTGCATCAGCTTCTTTGGAGGGACCTTGGGAGACCCAGACAATCTGCCAGGCCAGTGGTATGAATTACAAGGACAAGAACATGTACTGCATATACCCCCACTTGTGGGCCTCGAAGATAGAAGAAGGGGAGCTGATGGTGACCTGGAGCGAGGGATGGCCTGGTGGCGTCGTCGCCGCAAAGTTGAAGTTGGCGCCCGTCACTGCCCTGAGTGAGAAGACGGCTCCGGTGACTGCGGAATGAGCACAGCTTTGAGCCAAGTAGCAATGTCGATATGGCTGACGAAGAAGCATTGACGTATATTATAGCATCTGAGCATCATTCACATTATGGAGCAGGGAGTGGCTACGGCATCTTACATCTTTGGGGCAAGGAGCCGAACTAATGTAGAACTATTATGATCTGATTGCAATAAAGATTGCTTCAAGCAAGAACTCGTCATTGGTACCACGAGTGAGCTGGGCTAGCATGTCACGCACTGTCCAACCCGAACCAATCTCCACACCCAAGCCATTGAATCATCTCCATCCACAACCCACACACCATCAACCACATCATCTCGTCATATCCCAACCACCCCCCTCCAACATCCACACCAAAGACCCACCCCCAAAACCCAACCATTCTGCCACCGTGCACATAGCTACAATCGTGCTCAGGCCTCAGAAATCGCCAATCTTCGCACCCCCGCTGGAGATACGTAAAACGTTATTGCTAAAGATACAATATCCCAACCCTTTGCGATCCCTGCTATTCAACCACGACCAGAATTACGGAAGGTTTCTTTTGATATGCACCCAGGGCCTCGAAATGTTGGTGGATAGATGTGTTACGAGGTAGTGGGCGGAGGCTATTCCAACAGGAAGGAATGAGAGGTTAGATTGGCATTTCCTCGTCTGTCGTGGGATAATGCGTGTATGCTGAGTGTGCCTGATCCTACTACAATTTTTTGAGATGGTGCTGGTGAGGATACTAATGATAATAATAGGGTTAGGGTTCGGTAAATATTTGTATGAAGGGTGAGGAGATTGGGGGTTGGTATATACTACACGATTGGGAAATGTATATATGTTGTCTACAGCTTGTGTGCTAGATTGAGCTGTATGAGGGTGTATGGTAGTGCTATTTGAGGTAATGATATGGGGATTTGATGATGATGGTTCGGAGGTTTTAGCTCGTTGGAAAGGGGGGGGTTGGAGTTGAAGGATGGGGAGGAAGGTGGGAGGGACGGTGAAGATGGGAAGGCAGTTGGGATGGAGAGTGAGAACACGGTTCGTGGAGGTGGACAAAGGAGGTCGATATGAAAAGATTAGCTTCTGATAGGGATGATGTAGCAGATAGGGTTGGTCTTCGTTCTAGTCATGGGTGCAGAGCTTCAAAATCCTTGATCCTCCTCCACGTCTCTATCATCGCTTTTCTGACCCTGAGTACTGACAACAGCATTCTTAGTAACATCCCCAATCGTCGACGCAGCTAAAACATCTTAAACAGCCACGCCACTGAAAAAAGTGCCTGGTCCCAATCCGCTCGGCATGAGGGCTAGCGAAGCCTCGAAAGTGTTTGGCTGCTAGACCGTGGATGGCTGCGGGCAAAGCCTGATCTGACACCCCGATTATGCCAGCCGCACGTGCAATAACCAATTCTTGTTTGACGACTTTGATCAACGGCTTGGATTCGGGTCCCCACAAAGCCTTTGATGTTGAAGTGGTCCCATGGCCTCACGATTACAAAACCGTTTTCGCCAGCCGCAAATGGTGTCATTGTGCAGCAGCTTCACGAGTCTGATGCAAGTGGTTGAGTTGTTTGAAAGCCCACCAGCGATCGGCGGCATTGAACATGGCTGTCTGGATTTCTGAAGATTCACTCATGTTGTATGGGTGGTGGAATGTTTCAAAAACGCCAGCAATTACGGCTTGGGTGTCGAGACTCTCGTCGTCCCAGCATCCCACGACCGAGCGAGTGGGGAATTTTGTGATTGCATACAAGTTCAAGAGTATCGTCAGCTGAAATGTTCCAAACACAGTCGAAGTGGTCCTCTGCAATATGTGAATGAATACGATTTGTTGCAGTCGAGCCAGGAGAGAAGACATCACTTCTGGAATCCGTCTTTTCCTTCTCCAGTAAGACGCCTCTTTCTTCTTCGATCTTGCATGCGGAACGACCCAATTCTGGGCCCCAAGATGCTACCAAGTGCACAACAGACAACACCATCAGGTTGGCCCAAATACCACAAGACAGTGGAGGTTCATCATATAATGCTTGGAGCGAGGTACCAGCGCCTTACTTCGCAGACACCTCCACAAAAACCCCAAACTGAATTCAGCTGGCATCAACATTCACATAGACTTTCTTCAAAAGAGCAAACATAGGCCACCACGATTGATTGGAGCTCAAGATCCAGAACAACAGCAGCAAAACGCTTCATATTAAAAATCTCTACCTCCACTGGGGCAAAATGTGCGCATCTCCAGACAAGAACACTGCTCTTTGCAAAGACACTTTCGACTTCCCGATATCGCCAGCGGAGATCTTGTCTCCTTTGCTAGCTACGGCGAGGAGAACTTACGGTCTGGTACAGCGAGGTAATTGAACATCTTGTCGGAATTGACGGGGTCTGCCAGGTCTACTGGGACTGCTCATGCACAGGCGACAACAGGCTCAACGCGAGATACGTGAAGGACAAGAAGTTGCCAATGGTGCCCGCCATCTCCACTTCTGGCTCCATTGGCAGTCAGACAAACACCATTCTCACCACTTTTGAATTTCTCCGTCATCTTTCAAGGTGAAGAATGAATACGATAGCTTGAGTGCAAGGAGAAAACAGACTCCGGAAGGTCTGACGAGGGAAGGGGAAGGTGAAGCTTAGTCCTGGTCGAAGATGGCTCGACTCGTTATCATTTGACGATGTTGAATCTAAACGAGATGCCATCTTTGACAACTGTCAAAACGCATGAAGCCATGTCTTTTCTATGTCACATTGAGGCGATATCTCCTATCTGAAATTGAATTTTGCATCTTACCTACTCTCTTTAGTCGCATTTCATCTCCTTAGTAATGTGGTAGGCAGACAGTGCGTACATACAGTCTCACCGATGATGGAATTCGTCATTAGAAGCCCGCATCTCGTCAAAGTCTGTGACCCGCCCTCGCGCTCAAGTTCCAGGACCAGGGTCCGCTTTCTCGGCATCAGGACCATTTCCACAGAGCCTTGCCAGTCGCTTCTTGATTAACAGTCCAACCAGAAGGAGAAGACCTAAACTCGCAGTAGCCAGATGTGGTCGGCAGTAGATGGACCTTGTTTATCGTCTATGGAAATCTCCACAATTTTTAATCCCCGAGTGGCGAAAAGTCAGGCAGAGATCTAAATAGCATAAACGAAGGCGCGAAACGCGAATCTTGGATATACGAGTTTCACAACTACCCGATTATTCGCCTTGTAGGCTCGAGTATTGAGACCGCTTAGATAATCAAAATAGCACGTTATTTTGGAGCCTTGTGAAGGACGGAGTTCTGTCACAATAAGCAGGACATCATAAGTAATTGTGAGGAAAGCCATTGAAAGACATGCTTTCGTACGGACTGAACATTTCATTAGCACCTAAAGCTGAAATGCTATAGCTTATAATGAGTGATCTTGTAAGGCCAGAACATAGTAGGATAACTAGTGGATGTTGAAAAAGAGCGAAGAGCAGACGGAAGTGTCGAGAAAGAAAATCATAAATCTTGGCAGTGCTTTGTAAGCGCGCCTTATCGCGCTAAGCAGTCGTGGCAGTGTGCGCTATCTACTTTATTGAGCTCAGGTTCGAGCTTTGGTAAAGTATTCATGAGATAGATACAATCAAGACCACTCTTAACACCCACAATCCCTCATAATGGCCAAGTAAGCTCTCTTCCTCCCCATCCCTCTTCGAACCCTCACTAACACCCACCCCCCAGCTATCTCGCCTCCATCTTCGGCACGGAGCAGGACAAAGTAAACTGCTCCTTCTACTACAAAATCGGCGCCTGCCGCCACGGCGACCGCTGCTCGCGCAAACACGTCAAACCCTCCTACTCGCAGACCATCCTCCTCCCAAACCTCTACCAAAACCCGGCCTACGATCCCAAAAACAAGATGAACGCCAGTCAGCTGCAGAACCACTTCGATGCGTTCTACGAGGACTTTTGGTGCGAGATGTGCAAGTATGGCGAGCCGGAGGAGGTGGTGGTTTGCGATAATAATAACGATCGTATGTTATTCCCTTGCAAAAGAAAGATACTTGAGCGCAGTGTGAGATTTCGGGTATGAGTGGCTGACATGGTGCTTGAAAATCAGATCTCATCGGTAACGTCTACGCGCGATTCAAATACGAAGACTCGGCTCAGAAAGCCTGCGACGCACTCAATTCGCGCTGGTACGCTGCACGACCCATCTACTGTGAACTATCGCCTGTGACGGATTTCCGAGAAGCGTGTTGCAGGTTGAATAGCGGGGAAGGGTGTGTCAGAGGCGGGTTCTGCAATTTTATACATAGGAAGGAGCCGAGTGCGGAGCTGGACCGGGAGCTGGAATTGGGCACGAAAAAGTGGTTGAGGGAGCGGGGGAGGGATGAGAGGAGCATGACTAAGAGCCCCAGTCCGGAGCCTACGAGGAAGAGATACTGATGGATTCTTGTTCGAGGTGGTCTAGTTGCAATGGCTTGTTGCTCGTCGATAAGGAAAGGCCTAAGGCCGATCAGTGTGGTTCACAAATTTTCAAAGACAGGCATCTAGAATCAGCAGAGGCGTTCTTCGAAAAAGTAAGGCGCTGTTTGTACTGCAATTGAAGAGGATCTATTCATTTTCTTGTATTCTAGATGGTAGAATGGGCTTGCAGACCAACTATACGACCATGCTATTATCCCATTACCACCTTGGCCCAGATGCAAATGCATCGCTGGGATCCTCGATGCCAACTTCCCCACGCTGTCTATGAATAACGCCATCCGCAGTATGCTCTGACCCAGGCCATCCAGCGGCTTCTGTTCTAGGGTATATCTCTCATCTCCTGCTCAGTCGAAATTGGAACCCCATCCCCGCAGGCGAACCTCATTCGCCGCCCCCAGCGTTACTGCTGTTATGCTTGAACCAATCGTGAACTCCGAGCCAGGCGAAGAGAGCCACTATCATCGCAAGAACTACCACAAAACATATCGAGATGGTCCAGATACGGATTCTGGTTCGTTTGCGTTGCATCTGTATCCATGAGTTCCTATTCAATCATGTGAGCGATCCGACCGACATCATTGTATATAGCCTTAGGCCATGGTGTGGAACGACATACGATGGTGTGAGCGACGGTCGAGGGGCCCGTGCCACTTGGGAAACCGAGGAAGATGGGTAGACAGACAAAGAGTCGTTTCGAGGAGCAATGGCTGGGTAGAACGTCTTGGGGTCGAAATTCTTGAGATGCACGGGGTCGACCTCACGAAGGTAAGGCATTTCCCCTGTGGTTCCACCGAAGTCTGCGGATATGGCAGAGCGTGGGCGAATGCTGATCAGGTTTGCACTCTGAGTCTTTCAAACGATTGTCGAGAATGTGGGGTGCAACAATACGGATATGTACTCAAGGCGGTAGTTTGTATAGACGCCGGGAGGTGAGCTTTCTCTACCCAAGAGCTACAGCGTGTGGGTAAACAAGCGTATAAGACAACGGAGGGAAAAGGCGGGTATTTGGTAATAGCTAAGTCCCAATAATAAATATAAGGAATTCTAGATTACCGAGCATGAAGAGTATACGGGAGATCCGCCATCATCATACGAAGTACATGGCAATGGAAGAAGCCTGATTGTTAGGATAAGTGATGAAACATTGAGCCATAAGCAGCAAGAGCTGTACCAACCAAGGATACGACTGCATGGATAAGCATCGCGATAGCGATTCTTCAGCTTAACTCGCCGCACATAAGAGCTCAAATGATTTATTTTCTGCCCAGACTTGAAACATAAAAAGCTGGTAAGGAAGTAGCGTTCGATGTCCATTGGGGATGTCTCAAAACCTTGCTGCTATTCGGACGAATCATGCGGCTAGCGCTAAACGATGGGCGTGGGATGGGATGCGAGATCTTCTCCCACTGCTCAATTTGGCGGTAATAGAGCTCAGCATTACGAATCGATACATCATTGACCAGCTTACATATGACTGATCCATGAATGCTCTCTGCACAGCGGTCGACTGCATTAAGGTTGGCGAAGTTAGGCGATAGTTGAGCCTCGTTTCATCTGGGCGCTTTGTGGAAGCTGCCGCAGCATATGATAAGATCATCCAACAGCATCCCAAATCCGTCATTCTGCATTCTTATTAGACATGCCCAAGGTCCGGAGCCTATCCTTTGTCGCCAATATAGTAGCTGGATGACTCGACCATCCTTGGCATTGCTTTTGCCCATAAGCCTACATCTTTATGTCAACTGGATTGATAGCACCAACCCAAGGATTCATGAGCTATTGCAATTTGCCTCTTGTTCAGCTATCGTTGTCACCCTTAGATTCGCTTCCTCAAGATTACGGCAATGGTGTCCCATGTTCCAGGGACGACATAATATGCCTTTAAAATCCTAACTTGCCCCCTAATAGCATCTTGAATGGCATGCTTACAGAGCTGACCACGAATCCTACGTCCAAGTCCACCGTCTGCGTCGATAGTCAGCCTCCCTCAGATTTCCAAGTCAGCATTTGAGCAAAGTAAAATACCGGTGGAATTGTAGACTTGGCTTCCACGACAGTCAAAACTCAAGACCGAAGCCCGGTGCTTGAGAACGGCTCGGAACCACAATTTCACACTAGTAATAAGTTCCTCTGGCCGGAGGTCTGTAAACGCCGTCAAAGACACCTTGTATGGGTCGGTGACTCACTGCTGATTCCCGCGGCCTCAGTATCCGCATTGCGATCTGGGGAACGTCAAGAGGGTTGAGACGATCGAGAAAGTCGATTACAAATTTTGCCAACTGCAAAGTCCTAGAACACGACTTTGCAGGGTGTGTTGACGTGCTTTTTCATCATGAGCTTGCAATGCAATGTTCCCACCAGCTTGTGTGCCCTCTTGGCCAATCCCACCACTTGACCCAGGACTTGATAATGGTTAATGATGATGGATATTGGACATCCCTGTCCAAGAAAAAGCTCGTTCATCGCCTTCTCCGTTCCGACAAGACCTCTCTCTCTAGATCATCTCTGAAAGACCCAAGATCTGGCGGAATGTGTTGCATCTGCACGCTGGGGGCTCCCTGTAAGTAACGCAGCTGTTCCTGGATCCCCATCACAACACTCTCTAAGTATACCCTATCGTTCTTGTTTTCATATCTTCCCCCACGAGACAAATCGGGAAACAAAGTGTCTTCAGTGCCGAAATGCTCCAACAACGGGGTGTGTGCGGGGAGTGTGGGATGCATCTCAGCGCCTATGCAGAGGCTCGTCTCGTAAGCCCAGGCTTTGGCAACATTTCGTGCGGTGTAGCCTCCGCCACCCAGAATAAGTAGTGGCAAATGAAATGTCTTGGCAAAGGCAACGCAGGCACCGTGGGCCTTGACACTGACGTTGAAGCAGCCAAGTCGATCCCCTCCGAGCGAGTCTGCACCACACTGGAGGACAATAGCAGTTGGCTGATAAGTTCGCACACAGGGTCTCACTATATCTTCAAAGAGCTTGATGTACTGGTCGTCCTGTATACCATCATGAAGCGGCACATTGAGGGAGTGGTGTGCACCCGGGCTCGAGTTATTGATAGGTCCCGTATCATCCAGCGCGCCAGTACCGGGGAAAAAGACAGCTCTTTCGTACTTATGGAAAGAGAGTGTCATGACGCGGTCGGTGGACCAGAAAGCTTGCTCGACACCATCGCCGTGGTGAACATCAATATCGATGTAGAGTACGCGCGGGTGGTAAAGCAGGAGCTGGAGTATAGCGATAACAATGTCATTGATGTAGCAAAAGCCCGATGCTTCGGTCTTCTTGGCGTGATGAAGACCCCCGGACCAGTTGATTGCAATATCGGACTGGTGGTTGGTGAGCTTTCGAGCAGCGTCAAGTGATGCTCCAGCGTAGGAAGAGCAATACTCGTAGAGACCATCGAATATGGGGCAATCTTCTCCGGTGTTATAGGCAAATGTCTGTGTTTCAGGGTCCCACGTATTGTCTGACGGAGTGACTCTGCAATGTACTCAGTGCTGCAATATAACGTAGTTGGCGTTGTCGAAAGACCCTACCTTTGCAAGAAATCGATGTAGTCCTCCCTGTGGAATCCCTTTAGCTCCTCGCTTGTGGCAGCTCGAGGTATGTAGAGGTCCATAGCGCTGTGCATGCCATAAGCCATGACAATCTTGTTGGTCAGGGTCAATCTCCATGGTTTCATAGGATGGTTCGGCCCAAAATGCATCTTCTCCATCTTGGGATTTGCGTGATACGACACGGTATAGCCTTTTGGCCGTCGAATACCATTCTTGCGAATCTCTCTCTGAACCTTCTCATCAATCGTGAGAGTGGATGTTGTTCCTGGTTGTGGATGCTCGTAGTTCTGTACCACAGATGACTTCGTCATGATGCTATCCTTTCCGATATTTTCCTTCGCTCTCCCAGTATACAACTGTCATGGAAGTTGTCCACTCCTTTGGCATCTCTGATATATGATCGAGGGCTGGTATGTAGCTAGATCTATAAGTGGAACCTGCACGGTGGAGGACCTTCAGGGGGAGTTTCTATACCAGCGCCGTTCCCAAAATATATTACTGTAGCGTAAACTATAATTTATCCTTTAAGCTATACCTATTTTTAATAATAATTAGAGGGAGATATATTATTATCATTATATTATTATTATTAATATTACTATTATCCTACTATTATCCTAGTATAGAGTAGAGGTATATTAGGGGACCTTATTACTTTCTAAGATAGTTATTAAAATTATTATAAGATAGGTAAAGAGCTAGGAAGCCCTTATTATTACTATTACTATTACCTTAATATAAGGCGGGGATAGATTAAAAGAACTTACTATTCTTTAAGATATTTACTAAGATTATTATAAAATAAGTAGAGAGTTAAGAAGTCCTTATTATTACTTCTTATATTATTATTATTATTAATTATAGGAATTTTAAAATAAATCTATTATATTTCTTATTATAAGAATAAAATATTTATTATTATCCCTTATTCTTATTATAATATTTACTATTATAATTATATAGAATTTATCCTTTAAATACTTAAAAAGTTATTATATTATAATTATTACCTTGAAATTCTTTAAGAGCCTATTTTATACTCTATTAATAAAATAATCCTATTATTTTCTTAAGTCTATTAACTTATATAATATAAATATAATAATAGTAATTAATATCTTATATTATAATTATCTCTTTTCTCTTATAATATTATATCTTAGTATTATTAAATATCTCTTATACTTTTTATATATATTTATTAGACTTATTAATTTAATTATAAATCTTATTAATAATAAAAATTTCTATTATAACCTTATAAATCTTAAAATTATAATCTTTAAATATACATTATTATATTATTTAATAATAAGGTATAAAATAATTCTATATATATTATTATTAAAAGAGGTAGGAGTAAGAGAGCTAATAAGAGTAATAAAATTTATAATTATAAATAAAGTTATTATTAAACTTATTATAAGGAATTTTACTTATAAATAAAATTAATAATTAATTAATAAACTTAAATTAATAAAGTATTAACTATTATTTATAATAATTATTACTTTATTTATTTACTTTATAAATATCTTTTATATTAATCCTAGAAATTTAATAAGCTTTAATATATTAATAGCTTTAAGTATCTATATAATTTAAAATTCTAAAGTAAATTATTTAATATATAATTCCTATTAATTATTAATCTTTAAGATATATATTAAAGTACTTAAAAGGCTTTATATAAATATTATTACCTTATTCTTAATATAAATTTTAAGAGATTTATATTAGGATTTTATTACATTTATTATTATATATTAAAGTAAGAGATATAAATATTAATAAGCGTAATATACCTATTATTAATATATTAATAATTATTTTTATTTAATATATTCCCTCTTTTCTAGTAATAGAGTAACTCTTATTATAATTTAAATATCTTATTTATAACTTCTAAAGGAATATTAAAAGTAGAGGGCTTTATAAAGATATTTATAAGATTACTTATAATTATTTATATTTAAAGCTCTTTTAAGTAACCTCTTATTATATTTTTAATATAATTAATAGTCTACCTTAATTTTGTTTTTATATAAATCTTAGAATATTTTATATACCTCTTATTATTTTATAATAAAATTATTTATAATTATATAATAAAGATTCTAACTACTTTACCTTTTATACTATTATTAAATTTTATATAATAAGGCTTTTATAATATTACTATCCTTATACTTAAAGAGTATATAGGTATAAGGAATCTAGTAGTAATACTTATTATATATCATAATTATAAAAAGCTTTTATTTTAATATATTTATAAAATTTATAAAATTTATAAATATAAATTAACTTTTATAAGTTAAAGTCTTTAGATAACTTAATATATTAAATTAGTTAATTTTAATTGTATTAAATTAAATTTTATAAGGCTTTATAAAATTAATACCTTTTTAGGTATTATTATTATTAAGCTATAAATATAAATCTTATAATTATAAAAATCTAAATATTTATAAAACAAGATATTATTTACTTTACTTTATAAAATATATTATATATATAATCTCCCTATTTAATAATCTTATAATTATAATCTTTTTATATCTTATATCTTTTTAATTTATTAAGGACTTTATATAATTCTTTTATTATAACTTCTAAGCCTTATTAAAATTAATAGTCTTAATATTTAAATCTCTAGTTATTTATTTATAACTAGTATTATATATATACTTAATATTATTTAAGTTATAATTAATATTAATCTTATAATAGCTTTTTATAATTTTAATTTTAATAATAATTATAATATATATCTTACTACTAATCTTAATCTTATTAATATAATTTAAATTATAATAGTAAGAGATATAAGGATTATCCTTATCTTAATATAAATTAATATTTACTTATATTAGAATTTTTAGATTTAAGATATTAAATATCTTAAAGAGCTTTAATTTTATATTATAAGCTTTATATTTATAAAGCTTTTTATTATAAAATTCATAATCCTTATTAATAATATAAAACCTATATAAAAGCTTTCTTTTTAATAGGCTTTATTATATTTTATATCTTCTTATAATATTAGAAATTATTTATATATAATTAATATAATTTTAGCTCTTTTAATATTTATATTAAATCTTTTTCTAAGGTAAATATAATCTAATATATTACTTAAATATTAGATAAGAGATAAAGGAAGATAAATAAAGGTTTAAAGTAAATAAGAGGAATATTTTATATAAAAGAGTTAAGAACAAAGGCTTTTTACTTAAGAAAGAGAGGAGGTAAAGTAAAATTTAATTATATAACTTAATTTTATTTATCTTAATTATTAAGTATTAATAATAATATACTCTTAATAATAGGGGGACTTTATTAATTATTATCTTAATTTAGGTTAATCTACTCCATTAGCTATTAATAATATAAGTTAATTAAGTTAAGATAAGAGTTATTACTATCCTTTATAATTAAATAAAATATAGGCTATTTAACTTAAATCTAAGAGAGGTAATAATAAGATAGGAATAATATCTCTACTTATTTATATTATAAATATATAAAAGGGAGTAGAGAATAATAATAATAATAAATAAATAATCTCTAATAATAATAAGGTTTATATTACAATACAACTTAGTCACGTAATAAGTCTTAGTATAAATTACTTAGTACGTATATATATTACTTATAACTATATAAATAGATATTATTATTAATATTATTAATTTATATAATATATCTATATTATTATCTTTGATAAATAGTAGTAATACCTAACGATTAAGTCTAATATTATTATCTATCTACTCTTTATTAGTACTCTTACTTCTAGAGTCCCTACTATACCTTAGTACTAAAGTCGCTCCTCTATTAGTTACCTACTCCTCTCCTAAGTACTCTATATAATACTAGCTAATTAGGATAATCCTTTTATTAGGCTAGTTACTATAAGAAATCTTAAGAAGGATAAGGATAAGGAATATTAAATAATAGTAAAAGAAGAAAGCCTACTAGCGTCTATATAAGGAGAACTAAGCGGAGAAATAGGCGGAGAAATAGATAGAGAAGTTATTACTATTAGCAGGCTAAGTAAGTAATATACTAGCTAGGATATATTACTTATTCCTAGCTTTTCTAGCGAATAAGTTAGTAGCCTTATAACCCTATTTTCAGGTATATTAAATACTAAGCTAAAATAATATTTCAGCTATTTTAATTAATATTATTAGTAGACTAATCTAATACTTAATATTAAATACTATTAATAGTAGTTCTTATTACTATAATCTAAGTAATCTTATCTACCTCTTAAATAATAATAGGATTAATATAGTAATATTATTATTAAGAAACTAAGAGCTAAAGATATTAATTTTTTTAATCCTAATTATATTAATAAGAAATACCTAGTAATACTTAGACTATTTATACTAGAAAGTATATTATTAACTAAGACGTTTATATAGTTATTAATAGGCTTAAGTATTTAGCCTACTTCTATAGTAATATTATTACTATTATTCCTAAATACCTATATAGTAGAGTATTATTATAGTATATTAATAAACTTATAGACTTAGAAAAATCCGGCTTATAAATATATAACTTAGAATTATAGTATACTATACTTATTAATTAATTTAAGATACGTATAATAGTAGTAATTAGATATCTTAACTTATTATCCTATAGCCTTTATAATATTAAAAATTAGATACTAAGAGTATAAATCTAATAGATACTCTATTATATTAAAGTAGTATAAACAATATCTATTTATAATTAGCTATATATTATTTATAATTAATTAGATATTAATTTCTAAGTTTATATACCTAAGCTAAAAGATACTATTATACTTAGTTAATTCTTTAAATAAATTAATAAAAAGATATATATTTAGTAATATATAACTAATAGACCTCTTTTATAATAATAAGCCTTTTAATAATATTAATACTAATTATCTTAGTAATAGTAAAACTCCCCTTATAATTAGCTCTTATAGTAGTAAGGCCGCTAGTAATAGATAAGAGGTAAAGATAATAAAGGCTATTAGAATAGATT
>JAABUL010006169.1_pt1 | contig 14106 bp, 4 predicted proteins | sample 5559151 | NCBI WGS metagenome assembly JAABUL01 (sample SAMN10711876, study PRJNA513368) | rock metagenome | isolation source: Antarctica rocks | place: Antarctica: Victoria Land, Pudding Butte sud | reverse complement strand
ATCGTGTTCAACTCAAGATAAGTTCTTACTTATTGTTATCGCTACATCTAGCTGCAACCCTTGTTACCAAGTGATTGCTTGCATTGCCTGAAGACGCCTACAGACCTCTTCAACAGTACAACCCTCTTTGATACCCCTAAGACCCCTTAGGAAGTAGCAGCGTAACATATTATTAGATTTTTTACAAATAATACTAAAAATTTAATAAAATTACTAAAAGAATATATTTAGTTTTTTTTTAATATATTTGTAAAATATTTTTGTATTATAATTAATTTATTTTGCAATATATTATATATATATTCTATATATAATATTTTGTTTTTTACAAAATTAATTAAATACTCTATTTAATTATATATATTATATATATTTAAAAGCTTTTTTAAAAATATCTTTATAATTTTTTTAATTTAATTCGAAATAGTTAATTTTTTAATCTAAAATATATTGTATTTTGCAATCTTTTTTCTTGTATATTTCGAAAGTTTTTTCGAAAATAATATTTAATACAAAAGTATAATATAGATTTTGTTATAACTCTTAAAAGTAAATATAACAAATTATACAAATTTTTTAGAATTAATTATTTAAATATTTTTTTTTCGATTGTTTAGCAAAATTATTTTAATAAATTTAGATATAATTTAATTATTATATATTTAAGTTAAATTTCTTAAGTTAAAATAGTTTAAAAATTATTTTTTAATTTTATATATTAATAATATAAAATTTAGAGCAATTATTTTTGTATATTATTTTGCTATTTATAATAATAATAGAAAGTTTCTACGTTTTATATAAAATAATAATATAACTATTAACAATTTATATTTGTAATAATAAAAAGATATCTTTAAGTAATTGTATATTTTTAACAAAGAATTGCAAAATAAAATTCTTTTTAGTTTTTACATTAATAAGATACTTAATGCATATATTATATAATATATTAACAAATATTATTTAGATTAGTATTTTAATTTGTTGTTTTTAACTTTTTATATTTAATATTGTAGCAACAAATATTAGATTTTAATTTTTCTCAAAAATATATTACTCTTATTTTGTTTTTCTATTTATTTTTAATATTGCAAATATATAGAATTACTTAATTTATAATTTATTTAATTATATATATAATATTTGTAATTAATAGATATAATATATTTCTTTTTAATAAATATTTAACAATTGTTTTTATTTTACTAATTATTGCTAATATTATTTCTAATTTGTATAGTTATAATAATTTTAGTAATTAATATAATAGAGTTGTTTGTATTGTTAGTTATACTAAATAAGTTATCTTGCTTATATAAAAATCGATTTTCTCTATTATATTTTTTAGAGTTTTTTGCAATATAAAAGATATTGTTTAATTTTAACAATTTTTTAATTAATTGCAAATATTGTTTAATTTTAATAAATCTATTATATATCTACATTAAGGGCGAATAGAATAGAATGAAAATTGTTCTAGAATAATATAAGATTCTATTATAAAGTTCTAATTGTAATATGTTCTATGTATAGAAGAATCTTAAAATATCTTCAAAACGTTTCGCATTTGCAGATCTTTATTAAATCGACTATTTCGAAAGATCTTAATTTTTGATAACTTTCTATAGTTGAAAAGTTCTAGAATAGAGCTCTATAAAATGTAGAATTTATTGCATGTAATAGTTGTCAAAATGTCTAAAAAATTATTTATCTTATTTTAAAGAGATTCGAAGTTAAGAAGATTTAATATTTAAGATCTTTTAAAGTTTTAAGATTTTTAATTATTGCGATCTTTCAAATATAAAAGATCTTTGTTTTTTGAAACTTATTAAAATTTCTTGCATGTATAAATTTTTAATTGTAGACTTCGTCTAGAATATTAATGTAATACTTCTTTAATTAAGATATCTTAATACAATAAGACGCTTGTAAGACGATCTTAAAGTCAATTCGCATTCGAAAGTTCTCAATATTCTTTAAAGATCGCTTTTAGATCAAATATTTGCTTAAGAACATATATAAAAGTGAAAGAGATAAAATAGAATATTTGTGCTTTGTTTACTTTGGGAATCGCTCTTTGTTTCTCGCCTATTTGTATATTGTAATTATGGCAACATCTTAATATTGATTTGCTTCTTGCTTGATCTTTGAATTTTATTGTGTTTATCTTTAATGACAATGTCTTGCGCAAGCTTCTCTCTATTATAAATTGTACAACGTAGTAAAGTAAAGAATGTAGAATCTTAAGAGAGACGAGCTTGTTATATGTAAAAAATTCGAGATTGTTAACGTTCGCAAATATGTTGTGCGATATTGTCTTAAATGCTTTGTTAAATGCTTAAAGAGAGCAAAAGATAGAGTAAAATAGTCGTAAAACATGCGTTGTAATTTTGACGTTATTAGTAGTTCTCTCTAGCAATAAAGACAAGTTGTGTCTATCTTGCTTCAAAGATAAAGTTAATACTATTCGAAACAAAGAGTTCTCTTTGTGCAAGTTAATAAAATCGTATCTTAATATGTGTTGTCAAATAAAACTTATACGCTAAAGTTTGTATATGCGTTTTACGACAACGCGTTTCTAATATATATTTTTGTTTTCTTTTCTTTATTTTTAACGCGCTTATTGTATTTAATTTTGCCAAATTTGTTGTTTCTAATAATTAAGAGTCAATATTAGCATTGATTTAAAGTCTCTTTGCAAGCTTCTAAATATTAAAGAATTAAAGATGAAATAACTTTGGGCGATAACGATATATCTCGATTTCTAGAAGTTCTATAGCATTATATTTGAAGAATTAAAGAAGAAAAATAAGCTTTATTTTAAGATTGCGTCTCTTTTTTTTACTTAAACTTGAACAACAATAATTGCTATAATATAATATTAGTAGCGAAGCGCATTTTCTTTAGCAAATTTTTACTTACTTGCTATTTAATTTAAATCTAAAATCAAGTTGTTGCAATCTTAACTTCTATTAATTATATATATGTATTTTATTAATATTTTACTTACTAGACATAATTGCGCTTTCTTTATTAACTTTTGAGTATCTTAAACGTCTCGTCAATTATACACGCTAACAATATTAATATTTTACTTATCTTTAATTTTTCTTAGTTATTGTTGAAATTTAAGATCAACTTGAGAGCTATTAAAATTAATTTCGATTTCTAGTCTTCTTAGATTGCATATCGATTTTCTCTATTGCAAGATTTATAGCGTTTGATGTTTTAAGACTAACAACAATAACTTAGAAAACGCGTTCTTCTATACTATTTTTTTCGACGTTATTCTTCAAACTTTGCGACGTTTATTCTTTCTTCTGCGAACAACTTATATTTATAGAAGTTTACAAAATTACTATTGCAATTATTAACGTCAAAGCTATTATCTACAAACACAACAAGTTTATCGAATATATAAGAAAGAACAAGCATTTAAAAACAACAAAAAAAAATTAGAGAAACGTTGTGTTTTCGAATGCGAAAGCAAATCTAAATGCAAAATAAAGCAAAACTTATATATAAATTTATATTGACTTAAGTTGCAAAGTTGAAGATACTTTGACATTGCAAAAGAGCGCACAAGCTTAAAGACTACAATGTCTCAAAAATTAAAATAAAATTGCAACATAATAAAGAGCTAGAGAAAGAACATATTGCAACAAAGATAAAAAGACTAGAAAGATAAACACACTTTGCGACATCAAACAACTATAACGAAACTTCGCTTAAATCTTAAGCAAAGTCGCAAAGAATTGCGACAACAAAAGATATAAATTTGAAAAATAAAAAGTAAATCAAGAGCAAATTGCAATAATTTAGAAATTGCGACACTAAATAGCATTCGCATTCTTAATCAAAGCAAAGCAACTCTTTATACGCACATCCTATTTATTATTATTTATCAATTTAGCGCATTTATATTAATTAAATACTTTATTATTGTCTTTAAACAAATTATTCGAAACGTCATTTAAGATCGAATATTCTATTAATTCAACTTAAATTCTAGGTTAATAAATAAAGTATTGCATATATTTTTTAATGCTTCTTGAACAACTTTAAATGTTATACGCCTATATAAGATGCTACTTAGGCAACGACATATTTAAGATAAAATTAAGAAGACAATGACAATAAAAAATTCTACTTAGAAATACGTCGATCAAAAAAAAGTATATTTAGAAAGAGAAGAATATCTTAGACGATAATTGAGTTTAAGTTTGTGCGTTTCGTCAAATTTTCTCTAAGAATAAACTAAGATAAGACGATATCGCAACATAAAATTTTAATGTTATAATATTATTTTACATTTATGTTTTTGCTACAAGAATTTAACGTTTTAATTACAATACAATAGTCTTTTCTTTAGTTCGCTCTCTTTAGTTTTTAGCAAAATTATTTATGCTCTCTTAGATATTAAGTTTAGTAAAGATCAAGTCTTAATCTTTGTCGTAACTCTTATTATTAACAAGTCTAATATTATATTTCTCTCTTTATTATTTCGAATCTTCGTGCTTATAATAAAGACGCGTCTTTTTGTATTAATTTTAAAATTGTGCGTAAATATTTGATCTATACAAATAATAATCTTATTTTTGAACTATATAAATTGTTTTTTGCGAACAAAGAAGCGAGCTAACAATATATTGCATTCGAGCTATTAGTTTCGAACATTAAGAGAACAAAAATAAATAAAATTAAATATATATACGAATATATCTAGCTTAATTGCTTATATTAATATAGAGATCTATTTTTTAGCGCTCAAGTATTGTGTTCGTAATTTTTTATAACCTTTCTTAAAGCTTGCATAAAAAGATCTTCTTAAACGAACGCTTTTAAAACAATAAATAAACTATATAATTTAACATCTCTTTGCTTAAGCTTTTTATAAAGAAGAGATATTTAATGCTTCAAGTTCTTAATATAGACTTGCTTCGATTTCTTAACTTCAATTAATGCTAAAGATACTAGATTTTTAAATAGATAAAAATATTGTTGTTGTAAAGTTTAAAGAGCGTTTGTAATGTCGAAATCGATAATTGTAAATACGTTTTTAACAATTAGACGTAACACTAATTAAATAGTAGATTTTAGTAGTAGTTGTCTCTCTACTTTGCGATAATTAGTAAAGAGTATTATAATCTTGAAAACTCTATAAGAATTTTTTAGCATTATTATCTTATTTATTAAACAACACTTACTTGTGCATACGTTTGCTAAATAGAGCGTTAAAATTTCAAAGCAAGTTGTACTTGTTTATTAAAGTCTTAAAATGCATTGTTGCGTATATATTAAATAGAACTATTATCTTGTTCTTATTAGCTATAATATTAAATAACAATTGAGTAACGTCAATATCTTTAAACGTTAATATAATGTTGCTAGCTACTTAACTTAATACTTTGTTTAATACTTAATTAAAGACGTCGTTATAATTAAGACTAAATTAATTGTCTATTTTTACGATCTTTAAAGACGTCTTTTAATTTTTTTTTACAAACTTCTTTTTAGTCTTTTTGACGAAATTTTTCTTCTTAGTAGTTGTTCGCTTTTTGACGATCTCTATGCGCAATTTGTAAATTACATTTATTAAAGTAAGAAAATTTTCTCTAGCAATAAGAATAATTTTCTTTAGAGACTCTTAATTCTTTGCGTCAAATATTGTAATAACAATAATGTTGTTGCTTTTTGCAATTCTTGCTAGATTGCAAATAATAAGTTCGACAACTAATATATTTTTCTTTTTTAAAAGCTCTCGATTCTAAAGTTTTAACATTTCTTTATATAGCTTTTGAAAATAAGAAAACTTCAAAAATTAACAATAAAGAAGAATAGAAATTACAATAAAAGTACGCGCACATTCTAATATTGTTTAAGAAATTATATAAATTTGTAACAATTAAATGCAATCTTAATGCGTTAACAAAGAAAATAAGTGAAATTCTTTAATAAAAACTTCGAAAATCTTTGATATTAATATCTTTGTACACAAAACAAATATAATGCGACGTACAATTCTAAAATATTTATTGTAAGCGAGATCGTCTAATTTGCTAATAATAATGTCAAAATTAAGTATTATCTTTTTCAAAGTTAAAGTCTTTAACAACATATTATATTTTAAGAAGAATTTTTTGCGAGCTTTTTTAATTATTGACGTAGTATTATTTTCGATATAAATAAATGTCGTTTTATAATAATATCGACTCTTGATTTTAAATTATATACTATCTTTGTTTTTGAAATTAACAAAGCATATTCGACACAAATACTTAGCTTTTGATTTTATAAATTTAATTAAGACTTGTTGTAATTTTATATTATCTATAAAGATTATAATTAATATCTAAATATATTTGTTTTAATTTTTAATCGACAATTGATAACTATGTTCTAGTTGAACAAAGCTATATTGCACAACTTCTATAACATTATTAATATTAAAATCGTGCGAATCAAGTATAATTGAATAGCTATTAAGAGTTTTTTGACAATTTTTGTAAATAAATCTTGTTAACGTAAGATAGACTTCAAACAATAAGCAATACATATTACGATAAAATTCGAAATTGTCAATAAAGCAAATTAAAGAAAATAAAGAGATATTGTTGAAAAGCATTTTAATTAGATGTTTTTTTTTATAGATTTAAAGTTCTAATTCTTCTCGCAAAGTTAAAAGTTTTAAAGTAGATTTCAACTTATATTTATTTGTACTTGATTAAGCATTTTAGATCGATTAAACAAAAAAAGAAGAAAAAGTTTCTTAAGTCTTAATATAGAATTTGTGTATTTTCGACTTATAATATCGATAAATTTAAATATTTATGCGTTCGATAATCAAAAAAGCTAGAATTTTAATAATAGAGTTTTCGAAAATGATATATTTAATTGAATTTAATAAGAGAAGTATTAAGATAATCTTCTACAATCGCAATAAAATTACGTTCGTTAATATAAACTTTTTTCGACAATTTTGTTCAAAAAAAACTACTCTATTAATTAGCGTTTTCGTATTTGAGTGTTCTTTATAAGCAACGAAGTCGAAAGAAAAAATAAAAGATTTATTTAAATATTGCGCAAAATTAGACGAACATGTTTTGATCGTAAAGTTTTAAGCGTAAAAGTGCTATAACTTCTAAGAACTTTTTACTATGTTAGCTATCTTAAAATGCGTGCAATACAAGATGTCTTTAATGCTTATTAATATAGCGACAAACACTTGCGAGTCCAAATATTACAAATTCGTTATATTGTCAAAGATTTTCGAAGATTGCTTCTTAACAAAAACGAGAATTAAGATTTTGTGTAAAACAAATAGTAAAAGCTTGTCTTTTGTTTATCTTAGAAGTATAGATAGACGCGATAACAATTCTATTTTTAATTCTTCAATTAATAATATCTCTCTTATTGATACGTAATTTTTTTTAGTAATTTCTTTGAGCTTATATTATATAGCTAGATCTAGTACGTAGTTTAAAATCTTACGCATTGAACGTCGTTATAAAACTTTAGAAACAATCTTATTAAAGATAGAAAACTCTTCTTGTGCGCAAAACTTAAGAGAATCGACTAAATTAAAGCTCTTAAATATAATGTCGAACGTAATCTTTTTAAGAGACAAGAAGAGCGAAAGATTGAGCGTAGATAACAAAAAGACAATAGTTATTAATATAAAAGCATTCTTAAATGCAATAGTTAGCTATAGCATATTAGCAATATGCTTACTATTAGTAAGAAACAATATATAATAGTTGAGTTCTTTTTGTGATTAAAAATTAGAGTGTCGTATCTTAATACATTAGATTTAAAAATATAATCTTTAAACAAAAAGAGTTTCTTATTATCTTTTAAAATTATGCGTAAGAATTGTTTTTTTATCTTTTTTTAAAATTCTTAATCGTTTAATCGTGCCCAATCTCTTAAATTTAATTTGCTAATATTTATTAAATTGTTTATTATTTGTTGACTCAATCAACAAATAATATAAGAATTGACGTTCGCTTTTAGTCTATGTTAAGAAAAAGAAAATATAACAATACGCGAGAAGTTTATCGAAACAAATTGTAGAAATTGATTTAAAACAAGATTGTCGTTAAGAAAATCTAAATTAGAACGTTTAAAATTGATCTTAATTAACTTGATATTTTAAGAATAAAAAAGCGTCGACTTATTTGTTAAAATTAGCTTAATTTTTACTTAATATAGTATTAGATGCTTACAATCTACAAACTATTGTATCGACAATTGAAGAACTCTTGTTGTAGAATCTTGCTTGCGACAACGCTTTCGCATAATAGACTTTTTAGATTGCTCTTTTACGTTACTATTATATTTTTTCTTGCAAAACATAATAACAATTTTCGAAAAACACTTACTAAGAATTAATTAAAAAAGACGAAATTAAAGATAATGTAGCTTAATATAATTTACTTTGATGCGAAATTTGTTGCGATTAATCTTAGTTTTTATAGATTATTTCTTAGGTGCAAATTTTATTATCTTTAAAATCTAATTGCTTTAAATTAAATTTATAGATACTAAACTTATAGACTCGATTTTATAGCTTACGCTTATTTCTACAATGCTTTTTCTTAGATTAATTCTTATATTCTTCGCAAGTCTATTCTATATTTTGTAATTACTTTAGCATCTTTATTTTAGTCGTCATTTTGTAGCTATTTTACTTCTCTACCTTAATTGCATAAGCGCAATATCGCTAATTACTAACACATTAATACAATAAAGAGATTTTTAAAAAAGCAAGTATTTAAGATTCGCGAAGAAAATACGAGAAAAACTTGTTTGCTTCGATTTAAAGAAAGATTAATTAAAGCGATCTATAAAGATCTATACAAGTTCTTGTTATAAAATTCGATTAAAGATAGTTTTAAAAGTAGAAATACAATGACGTATCAAAAAAAAGAACAAAGTATTGTTAAAGAGCAAAAAAAAGATTAGATTTACAAATCACAATATAGCGAAACTTAAAATAAACGATTTACAAGCAATAAAAGGCATCGCTTAAGAAGCGCTACATTTAAATGTATTAAATATCTATAATAGAAAACTTTAGTAATATAACTTGAGCGCAAGTCAAAACGTTCTTATAGAACAAAATTAAGAACACATGTTTAAAAATAGATACGCTATTAATGCGCAAGTGCAAAGCAACTAAAAATATAGCAAAAAAATTTGTATCGTTCGCGCAAATGTGTTCGAACTTTTTGCTTCAAAATTTAAGCATATATCTTCTATTTACAATAATTCTCAAATGTATAATGTACGATCTTTTTAATATTAACACTCTACGCGTTATTTATCTTAAATACGTTATTCGACGCATTATTTGTTGACAAATAGTTTCTTAATTGCGTTTATTTTTGAATAATTTAATTAAGTTTAAATATACACATTGCGTCGATATTGAGCGCAATCGAACGTTATTTTTGCGCTTAGAAGATTTGCCAAGACGCATTATATAAAGCACAAGAATCAAAGACGCATATGTAACAAAATATTCATTTTTTCAATACAAAATTATTTTAAAGAAGATAGAATTTTTTTAGCACTTAGATTTTGAGAAATTAAGAATAGTTTAATGTATTTAATTTAGCTTTAAAAATGAAATTACGTTGCAATCTCGCTTTCTTAAATCTTAACTTTGTTTTACAAATATTTTTTTTTTAACATTATTTCAAGTTTTGAAGTCTTTACTTTTTAAAGATATCTTTAAAATATTTAGTTTGTTATTATTGTCTTTATAGAGTCTTTATACGTTATTCTTAAGCAAACTTATTTCGAATATTATGGTTAAAACTACTTTCGAATCGCTCTTTTTTCTCGAATTTTGTCTTATTGTTAAAAAGAGATTGTAAAACGTTATAAAACAACGTATCGATATTTAAATTCGTCGTCTTTGCGTTTGTTTTTCGAAATTCGATGTCAATTAAATACAACAACTTCTATATAATTGCGTCGAAGATTTTGTGCCTAAAAATAATAGATACTACGAGAAAGATTTACGAAAACTTAATTCAAATATTTTTATTTAACAAAATCGAATTTTAGATGCTATAATAGTAAGTCTTAATCTTATCTTTTTAATATAGAGTGCTAGAACTTGCTAACAACTTTTTTTAGAAATAAGTAAAAAGTAAGATTGAAACCAATTTAAATTAAATCTTGGACTCTATATATAATGCTATCGCTTTATTCAACTACTTTGTTCGAAAATTCGATGTCAAAAATGCGAAAAAAGTGTTTGCGCATATGACTAAAATCTAAAATATAATATATTTTATTTACTTTAGTGACATTATGCATTTTGCGATTCGCTATATTAAAGATAAACATTTTCTCGTAATACTTAAAGATTGATCGTATTAATAAGATTAATCTTTGTAGATTTCTTCGTAAATTTTGTTGTTTTTGTCAAACGTTACATTGATAAGTCTTACAAATTCGAAACAAATCATATCGCTCTTTTTTAATTTTATCAATATTAAGATCGTAACGTAGAGCTTGACACTTCTTCTTCTTAATACGAGAATGTTTTTCTCTCACACTTTATACGACGTTGTGTTGTTTTTTTGAATCGCAAGTTTAAGAGATTTGTGTACAAGTAGAAGGCTTTCGATTACTTCTTAGTAAGTGTTAGTGTTGTTAACGCTAATAATTCAAACTTTAATTCGATTACTTTGGATTCAACTACAATTGACGACGCCTAGATTTAACATTGAATTCGATTCGCTATTGGGATGTTGTTTGAGTAAGATGTTTATGTAACTTCTTCTTTGCAATTCTTTGAGCGAGACGTTGATTGTGTTTAAGATATCTTGAAGCGACAACTTCTTGCATTTGCTTTGCATCTTTTAATATCTACTCTAGATAACAATATGTACATGTAGCTTTTATTATATAGTTGCAATGGGTGTAAGCTTTCTCTAATAGTGAGCTCTTGGACCTTCTTAAAGTATAAACTTCTATAATATTATGTTATTGACATAATGAACACTACAATTTAATTTCTTCTTATTATATATAATTTGATATATGTGATCGATAGAAAATGCGATTGCTTAAACTTGGTCTTAAGATAATATAATTAGCTTATAAGATAATCTTAAGATATCTCTACTTTAGAATATGTTGATATGCTTTCAATTGCATTCAATATACTTAAACATAATTTGTGTTTAAGAACGTCTTTTCTATAGAGTATTTTTGGTATGTTTTCATTATACAAGTTACTCGAATGTTAGCACATTCTTTTGTAATAATTTTGAGTAGAGAATTTTGATTCTACTCTTAGATTGTCTTATTATAATATTGTCGAACATAGTTTCTACTTAATTGATTTGTTAATTTAGACATAGTTTGTTGTATATATGTCTTGAGTGTTTGAGCTCAATTTAGCATAAGATTCTCTTGATATAAGCTCAATTATAGGATATTATTTCTACAAGGAGTTCTTTGATTAATATAGCTTAAGTGTATAATAATTACAAAACTATATTATAAATAGAATTTAACAAAAGAACTTTAGAAAGATGTTAATAAAGAGAGAATCCCAAAATAGTCTACAAAATCTTCTACTCGCCCTTAATGTACGTAATACTAATATAGCTATATTGTTAACAAAATATTTTTTAACAAATCTTGTTAATATATTTGTTCTTTAGATTTTGTATTTTTTTGCTATTAATAATTGATTTTTTTAGTTACAAGTATAGATTGTTTAGATAGATAGCAAATTTCTCGATTTTTTAATAAGATTGTTGCTTTGTATTTTTAAGTTTAAATTTAGTTTTTATATTGCAAATCTTAAATATATTAAGAAATTCTTTAATATATTAAAGAAAATAGTTTCAAATAATTTCTTTATTTTTATTATATATTTCTTGTATATATTTGCGCTATTAATTATATTGTTTTTTAGTAAGATATAATATAGCTTAAAATATTTTTAACTTTTTATTAAGATAGTTTGCAAAGTTATTCTAAATATAATTTTTACAAATCTTAAATTAAATTTTTAAACTTATATAGTTAATATATTTTTGTATTAACAACTTCTTAATATAACTAGTTTTCTAATATTAATTAAATTAATAATAATTATTGCTATATTTACAACAATAACTATTAATATATTGTATAAGCTAAAGTTTTACAATTGAAAACTTAACTTTAAATCTTAGAAATTGCAATATATTTATATTATTAATATACTATATAATAGTATTTGTTAAAATAGAGAATATAAATTTATTTTTAAAATTAGATATTTTAATATTTTTTTTGTTCTAATTAATAGTTGTACTAGTATTAAGATAATTATTTTTATCTAGTTTTTAAAATATATTATCTATATAAGTTTTTTTACGTAGTTGATTATTAATAATATTCTAAAAGTTAATTAACTTCTAAATATATTTGCAAAAACAAGTTATTAATAGTTTGTTAATTATTGTTTTTAACTAAGCAACTTTGTTTAGATAGAGCAATTAGAACTATAAAGTATTTTTTTTTTAAATAAAACTGCGTAATTAAGCAAGTCAAGTTAGATAATATATATAATAATAATAGTAGTATTTGTAGTAGAACTAATTGCTAAAAAATGCAAGTACAAGAAAAATCTTATTTTCTATAAGATGCTTTCTTATTTGCTATTAAGAGAAGACAATACGCAAATAGTATTTGCTAATTCGATATTAGTTTTGCTTGAATCTAGTTTGCGCAATTCTTTGCTAAATACGCACTAATATATACTAAATACGTTATTGCAAAGTAGATCTAATATTGCAAGATACACTTTATAATAATCTAGATTGTAAAAAAAAGTTTGTTAATATCTTCTCTAGAAAATTAATAATTAAAGTAAAGAAAAGCTAAGAAAACAAAAACAAAATTAATAATCTTCTAGTTAAGTTTCGAAAATAATAATAGACTTGTTAAAGCTAGCTTAATATTTTAGAAGAATTTAAATAGATTGTTCTTAATTAACGCAAGACTATAATAAACTATTTATAATAATTATTGCAATAATAAGTACTATTCTTATCTTTAAGAACAATAGAAAAATAATACAAGTTATCTACAACTTATATAAATTGTAATTAAAGCTATTAAATTGTTATAAATAAAGTACTATAATACAAAAAATAAGTTATAGAAAGTATAGTTCTATTCTATAGATAAAAGTCTATCTAAATACAATTATCTCGACCTTATTAATAAGAAAGATACTATATAGATCTTAATTTATCTATCTTTGTTATCGATCTCTATTGCAATATTGTAGCTATTGTAACAACAACAACAACAATATAAACAACAATATAAACAAAAGATACGTAGATAAATTCTAGAAATTACTTAATTAGACTTAGTAAAGAGAGAATAATATACAAGCAAAGTAAAGATAATATATAAGAAAAATAAGATAGTATGCAACTAGTAATTATCTAAATTATTTAACAAAAAAGAAAAAGATTTTTTTTATAAAATTTAATTAAAATTATATTAAAAATATCAATAATTAATAATTCTCTTAGTTTATTCTATAAGAAGTCTAGTTATAAAATAAACAAAAAGTTTTAAATAAATTTTATAATATTATAGCGAAAAAAGTCTATTAATATTTTTAAAGCTCTTATTTATATATATAATAATAATTGGTTTTATATTCTTAAGAATTTTATCGCCGAAATTACGTTAATAATTAAAATAAATGTTTTGATTATTAAGGTCCTGTGCATCGGGAGTTCTGACACCCACTGGTGCATATGCTATACGAGCATAGATCTACACATGTCCATTGAGCTAGAATAATCCATCAGATACTTCGCCGAAGCCTTTACGGCTTACACCGCCCTATGAAACGTGGGTACAAGCATGCCGTACGAATCGTGTGTTGTTTCGCCAACCAGGCAATGAATCTCTCCAGACCAATGCCGTATCCGCCATGGGGTGACGTTCCATATCTTGAGAGATAATCAGCAAGTCATGCTCGAGCTTCTTGTGAGGAACTTACTTCCGCGTGTCGCTATACCAGTAGTAATCGGCCTCGCTGAGCCCGTGTTTCCGGAAAGCATC
>JAABUL010006168.1_pt1 | contig 14107 bp, 11 predicted proteins | sample 5559151 | NCBI WGS metagenome assembly JAABUL01 (sample SAMN10711876, study PRJNA513368) | rock metagenome | isolation source: Antarctica rocks | place: Antarctica: Victoria Land, Pudding Butte sud | reverse complement strand
CGAGGGCGTCTCTGTCTCGATCACGTCTGCGCCGCGAGGTTGCCCCGCAGCAGGGTCTCGACTGCTCAACGCCCGAGGGCGTCTCTGTCTCGATCACGGCCCGGCTCGCCGACCCCCGCGTCCCGGGCCAGGCCTGCTCAACGCCCGAGGGCGTCTCTGTCTCGATCACCAGCCCGAGCCTCGCCACCATCCTGCCACTGGCCAACTGCTCAACGCCCGAGGGCGTCTCTGTCTCGATCACGCAGGGCGTCGCCCTCGTGGATCGTCGCGATGATCGCTGCTCAACGCCCGAGGGCGTCTCTGTCTCGATCACTCGCTACCTCCATGCGGCCCGGGGCGAACGAGAACTGCTCAACGCCCGAGGGCGTCTCTGTCTCGATCACCGGCACGACGCTGGGCTCGGGCAAAGTGGATCTTCAAATCTGCTCAACGCCCGAGGGCGTCTCTGTCTCGATCACAAGTTCTGGAGCGTGATCGTCTGCATGAAATAGCCTGCTCAACGCCCGAGGGCGTCTCTGTCTCGATCACCCCACCCCGGCTGGAACGACTCGACTCGCAACGGCTACTGCTCAACGCCCGAGGGCGTCTCTGTCTCGATCACGCCGGCGGAGTCCTTGTAGACCACTTTATTTAGTGTCTGCTCAACGCCCGAGGGCGTCTCTGTCTCGATCACCGCAAGGCGGTCCGCAATCACGACCAGATGAGCGGCTGCTCAACGCCCGAGGGCGTCTCTGTCTCGATCACACCGGGCCCGACCCGATCAGTCGGGGATACGCCCCTGCTCAACGCCCGAGGGCGTCTCTGTCTCGATCACCGCCCGGCGATAAGTCCTTGCAGGCTAACCGAGTGCAATGCTGGTTTTCAGGCATCAGCCGGGAATGAGGGCGGATGCCTTCCTTATTATCTCACACATGGCGGTCTGCCCGGCGCAAATCCTTGGACGGGATCGAATTGGAAGGATTCATGCTCCTCTCGAATTGCCAAAGAGCACGAGGTCCATGCCATGACTCATCTTATGAACAGCGGGCTGCCGATCCTAGCATGACGTCCGGCGGCGCTTGAATCGGAGACAGGGAAAGGTCAGACGATCCGGAAGCCCTCCGGTTCGTCGGGCCAGTCGGGCACGTTCTTGGCCGAATGCGTCGTCTCCATCCCCGCCACGCAGCGAGGGCAGAGCGGGATCAGCAGGACCTCGTCCTCGGGCTCCAGAACCCGGGTCAACTCCCAGCGCAGCTCGTGCATCTGGGACGGCGTCATCCAGCACCGGAAGACGGAGTATTGCAGCCGCTGGCCCGACCCCTCCATCACCGAGGCGGCGCGGCGGAGGCGTTTCGGGTCGTGGACGTCGTAGCAGACCAGCCACCACCTCGCGTCGATCATCGCCCGATCCCCCCGGGTTCAGCGGAGCCTCATCCTGGCGAACAGCCCGGGCTCGCCGCTCCACTCCTTCTCCAGCAGCCTGGCCTCCAGCTCCAGGGCGCGGGCGTAGGACAGCGAGTAGCCCAGCACCGGGTGCTTCCACGTCTCGTCCAAGCGCGACTCGAACAGGCCGATCGCCTTCTTCCGGCCGGCGTCGGAGAGCCAGACCTTGGCCTTGGTCACGGCGAAGTCGGCGGCGGGGTCCCACTGGCCCCGGTTGAGCGAACCGACCAGGACCATGTCCCAGAGCGGCACCCGGAACAGCTCCATCAGGTCGAGCACCAGCGGGTAGGCGGCGCTGCGCGGGGTGTGGAAGAAGCCCAGCGCGGGCTCCAGGCCGGAGGCCAGGATCGCCCGCATGACGGCCGTGTGGAGCAGCCCGTAGCCGAATCCGAGGAGGGCGTTGAAGCGGTCGACCGGCGGCCTTCGGTTCCTGGTCGTGTAGCGGAGGGAATCGGGGACCGTCGGCGAGAGCAGCTTGGCCAGGCCCCGGAAATAGCCGACGGCGGCCGAGCCCTCCAGGCCTCGGAGCGAGTCGCGGTCGGCGGCGCCCTCGATCTGCGCCAGGGCCGAGCGGATCGGGACCAGGTCGGGAAGCATCGCGTCCCGGGACGCCGCGTCGCCCCGCGAGCCCCGGAGGAGGTAGCGATGTTGCCCCTCGACCTTGGCGTGGGCCAGCGCCCTGGCCAGGCGGAGGCAGGTCGCCTCCTCGGCCAGGGCCCGGTACTGGCGGAGCCGGCGCTGGACCCGGCCGGCGGTGGCCGTCAGGCTGGCCGTGTGATGCCCCGAGGTCGTGATCCAATGGACCGGGATGTCCCGCTCGGCGCAGAGGGCCAGTGCCTGGGTCGTGGCCTGGGCCTGGCCGTGGAGCAGGAGGGAGTCGACCTCGCGGATCGCGTGCCGGGTGGGCGGGTCGCCGTCGGGTGGCGTGACGACGAGGGTCTCGCCGGAGCGGCCGACGCGGGCGCCGGGGGTGACGACGTGGAGGCTGGCGCCGTCGCGGTCGGGCGGGAAGAGCCGGGTCGGCTGGCGACTCGGGTCCTCGGCCTGGCGGGTCTCCTCGGGCAGGCAGACCGGGGCGAGCGAGCATCGGGCGCAGAGCCGCTCGTTCTCGGCGACCGGGGGCCGCTGGTCGGACTCGCGGAGCCGCCGGGCCGTCGCGACGGCCTCGGAGAGATCGGAGCGGGCCTGGGCATCGATGGGGACTCGGACGGTGAGGTTGTCGGCGTGATAGCGGACGCGGCCCTCGGGGATGGTCTGGCCGGTGGCCGACTCGATCAGGACGCCGTAGGCGACCACCTGGAGGCGATCCGACGGCCAGGCCCCGGGCACCTTGCCCTCGCGGCGGGCCTTGCCGCGCTTATGCTCGTAGGGGACGAGCGACCCGTCGCGGCGGCGGATCGCGTCGACCTTGCCGACCAGCCCCATCGTCGGGTCGGCCAGCTCGAGCTGGGTCCGCTCGCCATCCTCGTCGGCGGCGAGCGATGCATGCAGCTCTCGGCCGGCGAAGATGGCGGCGTTGGGGGCCTGGAGGCCCTCGACCTCGGTCAGGTAGAAGAGGCGGTGGCAGTAGCCGAGGTCGTGCAGGGCGATGACCCGCAAGGGCGGGTCCTGGGTCGGGGCGATCACGTCTCATCCTTTCTTCCCGGTTGGCTTGGCGGGTGTTATTGGCTCGGGAGGAGGCTCGATCGTGGTCCAGGCGGCTTCCGGGATCTCCTCGCTCGCCGGCTCGCGGGGGCCGAAGAGCGAGGACTTCGTCTTGGACATATCCAGCCTGTCGATCCAGGTCGTCAGCCGGGTGGAGAAGGGTGCCGGGCCGGCGTCGTCCTCGGCGCCGAGGTGGCAATACCAGAGGGCCTCGACGGGATCGTCGCGGACCTGGAGCTTGTCGATGAGGAAGGCGTTGTCGCCGAGGAACGGCAGCCCGTATCTCGGAGGCGACCCGGCCGACTCCCCGCTCAAGGCCCGCCGGATCGCGTTCTCGACATCGCCGTGAACGGGGTGGACGGGGATGTCGAGGGCAACGACGGCCCGGAGGTCGGAGAGGAACTCGCGGCGGACGGGGGTGATGTTATACTTGCTCCCCCTGGTCTCCTCCTTGCGCTGCTTGCCCGAGGCCCCGACCGGATAGTTGTGGAGCTGCTGGAAGATCGTGTGCATGGCCGGATGCGCCCCCCGGGGATTGTCGGCGGCCGCCCCCAGCGCGATCCGCGCCGGGGGGAGGCCGAACCGGGTCACGGTCATGGCCGAGAGGCCGTCGTCGCGACGGGTCTCGATCCCGGCGAGGTTCAGGGCCAGCCCGTAGGCGGCCGACGGGGTGAGGAACCCGGCGGTAGGCCGATACCAGCCCGCGGTGAAAGTGCGGAAGGCGGCGAAAGGCGCCTGGACGAAGAGCCGGAGCATGGTCACGACCTCCCGGCCGGGAACGCCTTCTCGCCGGCGATCGCGAGGACCTTGCGGGGGTCGCGTTCCAGGGTGGCCCCTTTGCTTCTCAACTCTTCGATCCGTTCCGGCTTCATGTCCTTGACGATCTTGCCGCCGATGTGGAATTCGCCGGCCGGGTAGTCGCCGTCGCCATGAAGGATGCCGTCGACGACTTCCGGGAAGTCGCCCGTGGACGTGAACCCGTAGGTGTCGTAGCCGGCGACGAGCTGGGTGGTCAGCCGCAGGACGATGCTCGCCGGCGCCATCTCGAAGTAGCTCCGCGCGTGGTTGCCGGCCACGTCGTTCAGTTCCCCGATCGCCTTGAGGAGGGCCCTGGTCCACTCGGGCTTGGCCTTGCAGTCGTCGAGGTTCAGGGCGAATGGGTACTGGAAGGCGGTCAGGACGGTCTCCCGGTGGAGCAGGGCCGAGGTCTTCGCGTTCTGCCAGGGGCTGTCGGCCGAGGTCAGTGGCGACTGGGTGAAGACCGCGTTGTTCCGGTAGGGCTCGACGCCTCGGGCGAGATTCATCCGGAAGACCGAGTCGCGCTTGAACCGGAACGTCGATTCGTCCCGCCCGGCCTCCTTGATCTTGGTCCGGATCGTGGCGCGATCCTTCCCGCTGGCGGCGACGAGATAGCCGAAGAAGAAGTCGTCGGCATATTTATCGGGGTCGGGGTAGTCGGCGAATTTGACGGCGAGCTGGTCCTCGTCGGTGAGTCGGGTTCGGTTGCGCGGCAGCCCGAGCTTGGCGAGCGTCTCCCGCAGGGCGTTGCGAATCGACTCGGGCGAGATGATCGGGTACTCGAACCGCCCGTAGGTGATCTTCTGGATCACCGAGCGGTTTTCCTCGCTCTCGCCCCGGTAGTTGGCCGACGGGGCCGGGTAGGTCAGGACGGTGGCGAACAGGTTCATGAGGGGCTCCCTTGGGCTTCGTCGTCGCGGGGCCGGACGTTGAACGAGCAGGCGGAGACGGCGATCATGGCGATGGCCTTGATGTCCTCCCAGGAGAGGCGCTTCCGGCCCACCGGATTCGGATCGGGATTGGTCATGAGGACGCCGACGAGGAATTGATAGTTGTCCTGCGACATCCGATGATTGGCCTGGCAGATCGACCCGGCGAAGTACCCGACGAAGTCCTGATCGTGCCGGGACCGCATCGACAGGAAGGCGTCGGCGCAGACGCGCTGCTGGGCCTCCCGGAATTCCTTCGGGTAGGCGGGGAGCATCAAGGTCTCTCCATTCTTCTTCTTCAAGGGCTCGCCCCGCTTATTCTTGACGGGCACTTTCTCGAGCCCCGAGACTTTGATCCCCGTCTTCTTCTCGGCTCGCCATTCGACGTAAGCGTTGACGATCCTCTGGATGACGAGGCTGAGGTGCTTCCCCTTCTCTTCCTCATCCATCTCTTCTATGATCCCCATGTCGTGGATACTCCCGTGTAAGGACTGGAACCGTTCCCTGGCATCGCGACCGAATCGAGGGAGATACCTCGGGGTGTCGTCCCCCTCGATGAAGAATGGCCAGGGGTATTCGGCGAAGAGCTCGATCATCCCCGCGAGCCAGGACTCGTCGCGGATCAGGGCCCTCATCAGCGCAGCCCGGAAGAGCGGGTTGCGGTAGTTATCGTCGATCTCCCGGTAGTCCTCGGCCAGGCCGGGCCGGTCGGACAGCCGGGACAACGACAGCAGCTTGACGTTGTTGCCGAGCTTGACCATGTGGTACGACTCGACGGCCTGGACGCAGCCGTCCCAGCCCCTCGCCACCTTCGAAGCGGCGAGGTCGCGGATCGCCCCGGATCGATCCAATCGATCGCGGCGGTACATGCGGCTATCGAGCTTTTTCGACTTCCCGGATGATCCCCCGGCTCCGACGCCCGCCTCGGACTCCTTTTCGGATTCCTTGATCCTCCGAAGCACCTCCAGGGCCGCCTGGTCGGGCAGGTCGATCCGAGCCTGGGGGGGCGTCCGGCCACGCTCCGAGGCGGGAAGGCCCTGGAGGATCGCGGGGAAGAGCTCGCGGAATCCGCGGAGGTCGGCGACGTCGGGGATCGCCAGGACGTGGCCGACCCGCTTGACCTTCGCCTCCTTCTTGTTTACGACCTGGGGCGCGAAGGTGAGCACGACCACCTGCCAGAAGTGGAGCAGGAGGTTGTGGTCGACCCGGCCCGAGAAGGGGACCGCCTCGGCGTTGACGGCCTGGGCGCCGAGCATCAGGGCGCCGGAGATCGGCGCGGTCGGGAATTGCGACTTCGCCTTCCTCTCCCACTGGTCGACGGCTTGCGCCCAGGCCGTTGCCCCGACAAGACACGAACCGTTCCTCGCCGTCTGTTTAAAGGGTACACGAGCCTGTTCGTTGCGGAGGATTTCCCAAACCATCCGACGCCAAAGCTCGATCCAAGATTGGGCCGTCGGTTGAAGGTGCCGAGCGATGCATGGGGCCGATGGCAAGGTTCCCACGCCGCGGTAGATGTACCACTTTTTTCGCTTCCCTTTGACATCGACGAATTCCTCGATGTCATCCCAAGGAATATCCTCGCCTTTCTTCTTCTTCGGGGTCGGAAGTTTCATGTCGATCACCTCAGCGGCGTACAGGTCGTCGAAGACGCCCTGCATCGAGTCGCGGGTGAACGAGATTTTCACCCAGGTCGGCTTGATGTCTTCGATGATCGGGATCAGCCTCGGGTCCCTTCGGTTGCCCTCCTCGCCCATCGAGTCGATCTGGAGGATCAGTCCTCCCAGGCCGGCGCGGTGCTGTGCGGTGGGCAGGTCGTGCAGGTCGAACTCGATCGGGATCCGATCGGGCTCCGGCTTCTTGCTCATGACTTTTGACCTCCGTCGCTCGGGCGTGGCCGGCCGTCGAAGCCGGTCATTTTGTTGTATCGGGACATCTCGGCGAGCCGGAGCCACCTCGGCAGTCGCGACTTCTCCGGATCGCGCCCGGTGGCGAGGTAGCGAGGGACGGGCACGATGAAGCCGTCGATCGGCTTCTTCTTCTTGAGCGTGTCGAGAACCTCCGTCTCATCCGCGTCCAGGATGCAATCGACGGTGAACTCATCGATCTCCCGGAAAGAATCCTCCTTGCCGTCGGCGTAGGCGCCGCTGTCCAGGAAGGGGCAGAGCTTCCCCGGCTCGACCCCCCCCGGGTCGAGGAGCCTGTAGACCCGGTCCAACTCGCGCTGCGAGACGTCGCGACCGTCGAGCTGGTCGACGAACTCCTTGGCGAGGTCCAGTTCCTCCTCCTTGTATGGCTTCTCCCGGCCGGGCTCGGGCCTGATCACATAGACCCGGCCGATCGGGTGACCCGGGATCCTCATCCTCCTCGAGTTGCGATTGCAGCGGCCCATCCGCTGGATCAGCGAGGCGATCGGGGCCAGCTCGGACACGAGGATTTCCGCGTCGAGGTCCAGGGACATCTCGCAGACCTGGGTCGTGGCCCCCAGGACGGCCCGGGGTCGGGCCCCGTCCTCGACCGCGGCCTGGAACGCCCGGACCAGTTCCTTGTGCCGGGCCTTGCGGTCTTCGAGCTTGAAGCGGCTGTGGTAGCAGAAAGCCGACCTGTCCTCGCGGAGGGTGTCCTCGTCGTCGCGAAATTCCTCGAAGGTCGCCTGGCAATCGTCCACGCGGTTGGAGACCCAGAGGATTCGCCGGCGATCGTCCAGGGCGCCGCGGACCAGCCACTTCGCTTCTTCGCGATCGATCCATCGGACGCGGTAGCGAGGGTAATCCGAGTCCGCGACGCCGTCGGGGGGCGTCTCCTCCTCCGAGTAGGGCCGGAGCCCGCATCGGTGGACCAGGACATCCCTCCGCTCGTCGGAGAGCGTGGCCGTCATGCAGAGGACCGGGACGTCCGGGAACTCGTCGAGGAAGCGCCGGAGCGTGTTGAACATCGAGGCGTCGAAGCTGTGGACCTCGTCCACCACCAGGATCGATTCGACCAGGAGCGGCAGCAGGCAGAGCGGGCCGTAACCGTATTGCATGAAAGGGAAGAACTGGTCGGCGGTGGCCGAGAAGATCCGCTTCGACCAGTGGCCGAGGGAATAGAGTCGAGGGTCGGCGCGATACTTGATCCCGTCGCGCCGGTCGTCCGGGTCGGTGGGCGTCTCGAACATCCCGTCGAGCTCGTAGGCCGCCGTCCCGCTGAGGAGCCCGGCCTCATCCTCCGGCGCCCAGGAGACGTAGTCGCGGAACCCCTCGGTCGCCGTCGCCCGCGTCGGGTAGAGGAAGAGCACGCGGGAGATCGGCCGATCGGGCCGTCGCTCGTCGAGTTGGGCCTTGATCCAGTTCCAGGCCGCCAGGGTCTTGCCCGACCCGCAGGCGGCCGTCAGGAGGACGCGAGGTCCCCGGGCGGCGACCTCGCACTGGAACCGGGAGAAGCCCCGGACCCCCTCGAATTCGTGGCCTGCCCGATCGTCCCACCGCCCCTTCTTCCGGAGTTCCTTGATCCGCTCCTGGGTGACCTTCTCCCAGACGTCATTCCCGGTCAGGTTCGTCGAGAAGCGTTCGCCGACCCATCTCCGGACGGCGTCCTCGGCGGACTCCTCCGCGTCGCGATCGATCCGCACGATGGCCGAACCGACCGCGTCGGCGACGATCAGTCCCGAGCGGACGGAGGCGACCCATCGGCCCTCCTCGCGGAGTTGCCGATTCGCCCGCGCCAGCGTCTCCTTCAGGGCCCCACTCTTCCCGCGGATCTTCTTCTTGTCCCAGGAGCCCGGGAACTCGATCGCCGAGGGGCAAGGCGATCCAACCTCGGCCTGGACCATCCGCCAGATTTCCGCGAAGTCCCGATGGTCGGAGCGAAAGCGGAGGGCATCTCGCTTACCCGTCAGGGCTCCGAGGGCGTGCTTGGTGTCGGACAACGGTCGCTCCTCCGCGGCCTTGACGTGATGCGAGATCACCGCCGCGAGCAGCACGCCCACGTCGATCGCCGCTTCCCCTAACCAGGCACGGACCTTGGAGTCGGCGAGCACCTCGGCCAGGATCAGGCCGCTGAGGTGCTCGTGGCGGACGACCTGCTTCCCCCGATCGGTCACCGCGTCCTGGAATCCGTCGTTGGCCTTGCCCCAATCGTGCGCCGCGGCGGCGACCCGGAGGTGGCGGAGGAACCGGCCGAAGTCCTCTTCTTTGAGGCCGAAGAATCGGAGCCAGGATCGGCCGAGTCGGGTCGGCGAGCCCTCCGCGCCGAACAGGGCTTCGACCGCCTTGAGCACGCAGGATGTGTGTCCGGTCAGCGTGATCTCCGGCGGGGTCCCGGGATCTCCCCTCGGCCTCGATTTCGCGAGCAGTGAGTCGGACATCATGCCTTCTCTCCTTTATGGTTCGCTTCGCTCCCCGGCCTCAGGGTCCGCCAGTCGAGGGGCACGAACACGCCGCAGCCCATCCTCCGACGGCCGCCCAGTCCCCGTTCTTGAAGGCGGATCGACTCCTCGGCCGTCAACCCAATCACCTGGAGCGAGAACCCGACGAGCCGGCGCCCCTTGAGCCGGAAGACGCGCCGCGCCGGGCCACCGCGCCCGGCGTCTCCCTCCAGGACCGGCTCGGCGGCAATTTCGGCCTCCGACAGTTGGCGTCTTGCCGTCACGCGAAAGGTGTCGAGGGCCTCCGAGCCCTTGATCGTGACGAGCCGGGAGGTCAACGACGCCGCCGGGACGAGCGGCTCGACGCGCGGGATGCCGACCCGCAAGTCGAAACCATCCAATTCGAGATGCGCCCCGGCCAGGCCGATATACGAGACGAGGTCCTCGGGGGGGAGCCGGATCCGGAGCCTCGAAGCCGGCACGAGCGTCAACACCCGTGGCTCCAGCCTCATCCCCCGGATCGGATGGACGCCGATGCGCCGGTCCCCGTGGAGTCTCGGCACCTTGCGAGAGAGGGCCGAGAAGAGGGCATAGCCGTAATCCAGGGGGATGCGTCCCCCGCTTAACTCGAATGACAAATCGACCATTGAACATTCTCCGTGACTGCGCAGGGTCGGGCCCGCGACCGAAGGGCGTGGGGCCGAACCCGCCGTGGATTTCCCGGCCCTTCAGGCGAATCGGGACAACGACGTCCTGAGTTCCACGATGCCCTTCTTGGCGAGTCTGTGTTCGTTCTACGGGGTGGTGCCCCGGCTCCGGGCCAATGATAGGACGTCGCCGAACTCCAGTCTGGCCAGGACCGCATCACGCCGGCGAGGATTCAACTCGGCGACCGCGGCACCGAGCGCCGCCAGCAGTTCCTGATAAGCGATCCCCTCCGTCGGGAGGATGGATCGGGCTTCCGAAGGCTCCCCGACTTCGGAAAGCGAGACCCAACCGTTGCCGGCCCGGGGTGTTTTTTCCTGGCGGGTATAGAAATTGGAGACCTTGCGAGAAACGATGGTCGCGAGATTGCATTTTCCCGGGTCGATCAGATCGTCCACCTGGAAGCGTCTCCTCAGGTGTTCCCAGACGTACCCCAATGCGTCGCCCGGCTCACCACGCCAGGCCCTCGCCTTCCGGGAAATCAAGCGCTCGACCAACTGGAAGAACGGCGATCCCGATTCCCAATCGACCCGGATGTATTCCGACATGGCTTATTTCCCGCGACGTGCTGAGTTACACCTGGAACTGTAGTGCCCGACCTGATAAGATCCCCGGGACCGAACTTGGAATCCACCACCTGACTCATTTTTTTCCCCAGCGAGTGTTGAGATAATCCACGAGGCGGGCCGCTCGATACCCCCCGCGATCCAGACGGTGACACGCTAAAGTGTTGAGCATTGCTGTGTTTCGCCCGTGACTGTTCCGCAATCCGAGACGAAGACGCCCTCGGGCGTTGGCTTGATTCCCATCGGTTAGCGATCGGCCGCGCCGTATTTGCCGGCCGCCGCGGACAATTCGCGGGCCACTCTCGCGCGGAGTTCCGGCGGCTCCAAGACCTCGCAGGTGGCGCCCCAACCCAGCGCAAACCTCTCGACCTCACGGAGGTGCCCGACCGTCAGCCCGAGGATCAGGTCGCCCTCGGGAGTCTCCTCCAGCGTCTGGCTCTCATGCCATGTCCGCTCGCGGACGTATTTGGTCGCATTCCCCGAGAATCGCAGGCGGACCCGGTGCGACTCCCCGCCGGTGCCTCGTAAGACGGACAATGAACCGGCCAGGTAGTCGTCGATCCGGAAATCCGCCGGCGGCTCGAAGATGATCCCGGTCGGCGCCCTCGAAAGGATCCGGGACGGGGAGAACATCCGGACCTCGCCCCTCAGGTGACAATGGGCCACCAGGAACCACTGGCCGTCGACCGAGGCCAGGTGGTAGGGGTCGACTTCGCGGGCCGTCTCCTCGTCGCTGGAGGCCGAGTAGTAGTGGATCGCGAGGCGGCGACGGGCCCGGATCGCCGCCTCGAGGTCGCGGAATAGCCCCGGGTCGAGCCCCGAGGCCGCCGTGGTGCGGAAGGAGTGCCCTTCGCCCAGGTGGGCCAGGTCGACCGTGACCCGTTCGGACAGCCCGGCCGTCACCTTGCGGAAGGCCCGCGCCAGGTCCGCGGCGAACGGGGTCCCCCGATACTGCTGGAGCGCCCGCTCGGCGAGGAACAGCGCCAGCAATTCGCCCTCGGTGAGCGTCATCAGCGGGAGGTGGTAGTCCGGCTCGGCGTAGTAGTAGCCGTTGCGGCGTTGGTCGAATGCCAGGGGTGCCCCCAGCCGTTCGCGGAGGAACTCGACGTCGCGCTGGACGGTGCGGTGTCCCACCTCCAGCTCGCGGGCGATGGTCCGGGCGTTGGGGTACTCGCCGGCCCGGATGGCCCGGTCGAGGGCGGCGATGCGCTGGATCGAGAAGCGGACGGCGAGCTTCATGGGCATCGATCCCCGGGCCCTGCGGGCGACCATCGCGACGTCGCTGGTCGAAGTCTAGCCGGGGGGGAGCGCCATCTACAGGCGTACCGGACGAGACCCACTGGATTCTCACGACGTCCCTCATTCCATCCGATCGGGCGGAGGGGACGATCGCGGCCGGGCCTCGAACCCTCCGGCTCATGCCGGGCTCTCCGGCCCCTCGGCGCGAAAGCCCGGGCGGGCTTCGCCCCCGACGTCGCCGCGGACGAGGTCGCCCGCCGTCAAGCGGCGCCTTCCATTCCGGGGTCAGGGCGACGATCGGCCGGACGAACGGCGGATCGCGGCCTCGGCCATCGCCTCGACGACCTCCCGGAGCAGCGCGAAGCACCGCAGCAGATAGGGCTCGTCGATCTCGATGACGTCGCCGACGGCATGTCGGGCGGAATCGCCGGCCTTCTCGACGTAGTCGGGCCCGGCCACGCCGCGGCCGTGCTCCAGGGCGTCGCGGGCCGCCTTGAGCTCGCAGAGGGCCCCGCGTCGGGCCCGGTCCGGGCACCCCAGGTCGACCCGGTTGTCGAGGAACCGGAACCACTCGGCCGGCCGCCGGTACGCCAGCTCGCGGACGACCCGCTCGACGACGCCGGCGAGGATCGCGTCGCGATCGGGCGCGGCCAGGATCTCCGAGAGGGGGACCCGGATCTCCTCCCGGCGTTGGGCGCGGGGCCGGCCGGCGGCCTCGCCGGAGGCGGCCTCCAGTTGCACCGGGTAGGCCGTCAGCCAGAGCCGGGCCAGGCCGACGACCCAGTCCTCCAGCAGGCCGGCGAGGCCCTTGAAGGCCGACTCGGCGAGGTGGACCGTCACGTAGCGCTGGGCCAGCGGGCCCAGGTCCGGGGCCGGCACCTCCAGGCCGCTGGCCGTGTCGACGATGCCGACCGGGCGGCCCTCGTGGGCGATCTGCTGGGCGACCCGCCAGGCCTGCCGGGTGTGCAGGTAGAAGTCGCGGGCCTCGTCCAGGCGTCCGAGGGTCCGGTAGGCCAGGGCACGGACGTCGTCGGGCAGGGGCATGGCGTGGCGCCCGGGCGTCAGCCGGCCTCGTCGAGGAGGTCCTGGAGTCGGGCGGCGTCGCCGGCGCGGCCGAAGTTGATCACGGCGATCGCCGGCCGGCCGTCGAGCGAGATGGCGTCGGCGTCGACCCAGTAGCGCACCGCCCGACGATCAAGTAGCTCGCGGATGCGGGCGAGCTGGGCCACGGGGGTCATCAGGTAGGGCCCGGCGACGCCGTCACTGGCGACGCGGAGCGGGCTTCGGGTCATCTCGTCGATCATGGCGGGTCGCCTCCTGCCGGGGCGTGGCCGGGAGATTCATCTTAAATCTTAATCATTCCCCCGACGGCCCCGCCAGCCCATCGGTGCCGCGTCCCGCCTCCTCGGACCCTGAGCTGCGCCAGTTCGCCGAGGGCATACGCCGTGACGAGGCGGCCGTGCACGCCGCGGTGACGGAGACGTGGAATAACGGCCCTGTGGTAGGCCATGTGAACCGGTTGAAGACGAAAGTGCGGGAGACCCCAGATACCGGGTCAATTAACACCTGCCCTCAAGCCGTCGCGGTCTGATGCCGAATAAAGGACATTCTTGGGCGTCGATCCGAAGGGCCAGGAGGGCGGGGTTGCTCTCCCCTCGACCCGGCGGGCGGAGCATGTCACCCTCTCCAGGCCGGCCCCGCCCGGGCCGCGACACGCTGGGGCTGGGATCGGAACGGGGGCGATGCGGCCGATCGATCTGACCCGGACCGATGGGCCGCAGCTCGACCCGACCTTGAGTACTTCGGCCGTCGGCCGGATTCGCTCGACGGGGCGGAGGACCGACGCCTCCTGTCGGAAACCACCCCGATCGGGTCCACCGTGGACCCGGGACGGGGGGGTTCGAAGGCCCTGGCTTGCTGGGGGCTCGTGGCCGTGGACGAGCGAGGAGCCCCGGAATCCCCACTCGCCGTCTCGCGACGGGGTGCCGAGGTGTCCCGAGCGGGTCCTCATTCGTCGCCGCCGGCCCGGTCAAGGAGAAACCGCGATGACGGGCCGGGATTCCCCGGATGAGCGGGACCGCCGCGACGAGAGGCGGTTGCTCGATCGAGACGCCCCGTGATCCCGGGCGAGGAGAGACCTCCCGGCTGGCACGATGGCGAGCGCGGTCCCGCCGTGCCGGGACGCCGCGGCGGGGGGCGGCGCGATCCGCATATCCGATACAATTGAACGTAAAATGACATAATGGCCATTATCGGACGCTGTGTCGGCCGCCCCGAAGGGAGCATCAGGCACCCCTCGTCTCGGCAGCGAGATTCGGGGACTGTCTCATTCCCGATTTGTAACCGTTCACGGCCCCAGTGGCAGTATTGACGGCCTTCCGATCTGATCCTGGTAAGCCATGATAGCCTTTGTGAGGAATTCCATGACGCCACGCCCCTGCGCTCGGCAACTGGCGACCACG
>JAABUL010006165.1_pt1 | contig 14110 bp, 2 predicted proteins | sample 5559151 | NCBI WGS metagenome assembly JAABUL01 (sample SAMN10711876, study PRJNA513368) | rock metagenome | isolation source: Antarctica rocks | place: Antarctica: Victoria Land, Pudding Butte sud | reverse complement strand
ATAAAAAGATCAACAATATTTTGTAAAATAAAAAGAGTACTCTACGACAAAAAACACGTAAAAATTAACTAGCAATCTCAACAATTGCGATACTCTTACTTGGAAATTTTATTAACGTTCGAAAAATCGTCTAGCATAACAAGAGAAAATCAAATAATAAAAGATGTCTTAACTAAAGCATTCGCGATAGAACAATTTGACGATTCTATAACATCTAGCTTCTTTATACTAGATAGTAAACATTGTGTCTTTCGCTTTGTCTTTGTATCGACTTTCTTTAACATCTTTTTGTTGCAAAGCAATCGCGTAATTACGATTGCTAACATAATCTTATTCTTTGTCACTTTAAAGAATAGATTTTCTCTAATATAATTTAAGAAAGTCTACAACATATTTACACACGATTTGTTCGCACAAATACATTTCGAACACTTTAAATAATATAACGAATCTTTTATAGCAATGCAAGACTTGCTAGTATAGCAACAACGTTTATAAACGAAATTAACAAATATTTTATAACAATTTATTTTAAAGACAAAACAAATACGATTTTAATAAGAAGATATAGCATGTAAGCATTTATTTTTCGAAACAAAAAAATTTAAAGAAGAGAAATAATGTTACAATCTTAGTTCGTTACAACTAATATATATTCTACAAAGTATTCTATAGTATATAGTATAATTATTTGCATATTTAACAATTTAGCAAACAAATATTGTTCGATACGCTAATAAGTAAGTTCGACACATTAGTAAGCGAATTCAATATATTAATAAGCGAACTTAACATATTAGTAAGCGAGTTTAACATGTTCGACAACAAACATAACAAACAAAAAGAATCTTTTTTAGTATATAGATTTTCTAGATATAACTTTTTTATAAATTGTATTTAATTTATTTATTAAATTATTTTTTATTATAAATACAAATTGTAAACTCTTGTTATCAAATAATTGCTTATATTGTCTAAAGATGTTTACAAATCTCTTTAACAATATTAATCTATCCTAATACTTTAGTTGTCTAGATAGTAGCGTAATAGTTGTGCTCTATATATTGTGAAGAGCTTTGCGTCGTAGTTAGTAGAACTAAGTACGCAACTCGTAACAATATTGTTTTTAATAAAAGCGCAATAACGCTTTAGCTTAAAGCGATTTGTTTAAAGCTATTGTACATTAATTAAAACAAAATCTTTTTTTTTTCGAAATAAAGAAATTATATTTATTAAGTCTACTTATATAACTTACAACTTTAACAACAACAACAAATATAATTATTTTTATAAATTTAATTTATAAGCAAAAAATTAACTTAACGACATCTATCTTGTTTATAATCTTAAATCGAAGCTATAAAACATAAAGAACAATAGATACTTTTTTAATTTCTTTATTTTTATTAAGAATTTTAAAAAGTTTAAACAATAAGTTATTGCATTAATTTTTAAGTTTAACAATACTTTTTGATGTTTCGTTTTTAAGAAAATTAAACTTAATCTTGTTATTGTTAAAATTATTAACAATATCTTTAGAGAAATTAAGCATCGTTTATTTAATAAATTTATTAATTTTTATTTAATAATAGATAATTTGCTTAAAGATCTAAGTGCTTAATAAGACGATTTAAATAAAAAACAATATAACTTTGTTAAGATTACGTTGTTTAAATTTGTTATAAAAAATATCGAAATCTTTAATTAATACGTTAATTGCTTTATATTTATAATAATTAGAGTTTCTATATTAAAAGTTAATAAAATACATTAATTTAACAAAGATTTAAGCTATAGACTTTAAAGTCGCTACGTTACTTTAACAAATTATATTACTTTTAATTAACTTATTAGATTAATTCGTAAAATCGATTTAAAACTTTAGCAAATAAAAGAATCTTATTTGATTATTACTTAAACTTTTATCTATATATAAACTATTAATAACATTAATAAACACAATAATTGTATTAACATTTTTAAACTTTTTGAACGTATTAATATAAATGTTTGCGACATTAATAACTTTAGCATATATATTTTTATTCGCAATTAGAAACAAAACATAGAAGCATAATTTTAAATTCTTAAAAACAAAATTAAGTTTTTTAATCTTTGTTAAAAATGTTTTAAGTTAAAATATAAATTATATTATAAAAACGCTTTTTGCAAAAAAAAATTAATTAAAATTAAAAATAAAGCTTTTATTAAGCTTAAAACTTATAATGTTAACGATTTTAAATTAGCAACATTTAAAAAAGATAATTTCTCTAATATCTTAAATAATAACTTAAATAACTTTAATAAATTAAAAAATTAAACGTTCTTAACAAAAGTCGCAATTTAAAATAGAAATTAACGCTTATATAAAAAACAATAAAAGAGCTTAAAGTTATGTTTAACTTATAAGATAAAATTTTATTTGCTAAAGTTAAATTTAATTTTAACGCTATTAATAGCAAGTTACTTAATAATTAGCAACTAGATTTTTACGTCAAAATTTGTTCAAATTAAATTTATTTACTTTTTAATAAACGTTATATTAAAGTAATGCTACTTATTAATATCGAAGTCTTCGATAAAGCTTTTATAAATAAGAAGTTTGTTAAACTTTATAAACTTTCTATTATATTACTTTAAAATTTTATTAAATTGCGTTTAATTAATAACAAATTTGTCTTTAATATTATTTATGTCGTTTAAGTTATCGTTAATCTTAGCGAACATATTAATATTTTATAATATTTAATAATTAAACTAAGATAATTTGTAATTATTTTCGACATACTTTAAATTAAGAAGTATAATATACAAATTAAAGATAATATACGATTTCTCGAATTTAACTTTAATTATTACATAAAGTACTACTTGTTAAATTAATAATTGTTAAAGATCTTTAGCAATTAACGCAAGCAATTAGAATATTTGTCTTCAAAGTCTCTTAATAAAGTTGATATTTATTAAATAAATATCTTTGCATTCTTAAAGCTTATTAATAAAGAAAATTACAAAACAATTGTTATATTGTCTAAGCATTTTATTATGCTAAATTAATTAAAGAAAAACAATAAATATTTAGCTTGCATTATAGACAACAATATTATAATAAATATTGCAATTATAATTTTTAGTAATTACAATAAGTTTTATGCGAAGTTTAAACAATTTTTTTTTAGTCTAAAGCAATTAAAGAAGCAAATTTACTTAAAGTTTAAATACTAAATTAAGCTTTTTAATTTATAAGAAACTAATAAGTTATTATTAAATAAAAGCATTAATTATGCCATTAATTTTGTTTTAAAAGCAACTTCTTTAATTAAAAAAATCTATAATATCTCTTATTAAAAAGAAGAAATTATTAGAGTTTATTTAGATAACATAAAAAGCAAAGATCAAATTTGCAACAATATCTTACAATATATTGTTTTTACTCTTATAGTTAAGAAGTCTAATAAGAATTTGCGTATTTACGTAAACTATAAAGATTTTAACGCTTTAACAATTAAGAATCGCAATATTTTATTGTTAATTTAAAAGACTTTGCAAAAATTATGCAAAATTAAATACTATAATAAGTTTAATATTATTGTTGTTTTTAACAAAATTCGAATATATTTTAATAATAAATACAAAATAGTTTTTATTATTTGTTACAATTTGTTTAAGTACGTTGTAATATTTTTTAAGCTATATAACGTCTTAATTACGTTTTAGTTTTTTATTAATAAAACTTCTAATTTTTATCTAAACAATTTTTGCATTATTTACATAAATAATATTTTAATCTACAATAATATTAAAACAAAATATAAAAATTATATAAATAAAGTTTTCGTTAAACTTTATAACATAAGTCTTTATTTAAATATTAATAAGTATATTTTCTTTATTAAGCAAGTTAAATATTTAAATTTAATTATTATTATCAAAGAGATTCGAATAAATTTCAAGAAAATTAAATGTATTTTTAAGTAAAAAACTTTTATTTGCGTATACAATATACAAGTCTTTTTAAACTTCGTTAACTTTTATTAACAATTTATTTATAATTATTTAAGTTTAATTAAATCTTTGTCAATACTTAGTAAACTCAAAAACAAAAGTTTTAATTTTTTATAATAATTTAACAATTTTAAAGACTTTGCGTTTTAAATTCTTAAAAAAATCTTTATTAATTAATTTATTTTGTATTATTTCGATTTTAATTTAGAGATTTAAATCGAAAGTAATATCTTCGATTTCGTAATTATTATTGTATTGTTATAAATAAACTTAAATAAATTGCTTTATTTAATAATTTATATATTTAAAATTATATTATTTGCAAAGTGCAATTACGAAATCTAGAACAAAAGGTTATTAATTATTGTTTACGCTTTCGAGAAGTAACACTTAAAGTATATTAATATATTTATCGAACAATTTATTAAGATTATTATTAATTATTGCAATTTAGAGCATTTTATAACTATTAAACAACTTAATTGTTGTTAAGTTTATTAAATTAAATTTTTATTTAAATTTAATTTCAAGATTATTTATCGATTAAACGTATTAGACACAAAGTTAAACAATTTAATTAGAAAATCGCAAAATTTGCTCTTTAACAACGATAACTTTTGCAATTAATTTTAACAATAAATAATTTTTAAGCAACACAATTTAAGATCGAACATAATTAAAGTTGTTGTATTAATTTTACTATTATTAAGTTTTATTTACAATTTAGTAATAAAATTAATTAATTTATTTTAAGACTTTATCGAGTTTAAACTAATTACTAACAAAAGAATTGCAAAAGCTTACAAAAAGTTTACTTAAATTTTGCTAATAATTAACGAAGATATAGAATTATTTATGCTTTTATTGTTTATAATACTTGCATTACTTTAGTAAAACAAATTTTATTTCGCAAAATCTTTTCTTTTAATTTTGTCGTTTATTATTGTCGCATTTATAATCTTTTAATCTATAATTTTATTGTTTTTAATTATTGATTTTGTCTTTTTTCTTAATATATTTGCTTTATTTACAACTTATTAATTTATATTTGCAATTTTTTTTACAACTTAATTGTTACGCTACTATTTAAACGACTAGAGTATTAGAATAGATTAATATTGTTAAAGAGATTTATAAACGTCTTTAAACAATGTAAGCAATTATTTGATAATAAAGATTTGCAACTTGTATCTATAATAAAGAATAACTTAATAAATAAATTAAATACAATTTATAAAAAAGTCGTATCTAAGAGATTTATATACTAAAGAAGATTTTTTTTGTTCGTTATATTTGTTGTCGAATATGTTTAACTCGTCCACTAGCGTGTCGAACTCGTTTATTAGTGTGTTGAACTCGTTTACTAACGTATCAAGTTTGCTTACTAGCGTATCGAGCAATATTCGTCTATTAAGTTGTTAAACATGCAAATAATTGTACTATATGCTATAGACTACTTTGTAGAGTATATACTAGCTATAACGAGCTAGAGTTGTAACAACAATCTATTAAGAAAGTATTATATAACTAGATTAATAAATTAATGAAATTAACGATATCGATTCACTAAGATTATTAATCTAGAGAATTAATAAATTATTAAAATTAAAAGCATTAATTTATCGATTTAATTAATTTATTATATATATAATTTCTAAATGCGATTCTTTTATAAATCGTGTTTAACTTAAAATAAGTTCTTATTTATTGTTATTATTACATCTAGTTGCAATTCTTGTTATTAAATAATTGCTTACATTGTCTAAAGACGTCTACAAATCTCTTTAATAACACAATTTATTCTAATATCTTCGAAAAAAATACTAGCGTAACACTTTGAACATTTTAAGAATAGCTATATTAGATTAACGCGTCTCTATTCTAAACATTAGCTTATTAGCATTACATCAATTATCGATTATAGAAAACGACAAAATTAAAATTAATAAACTTAATATCTATTATAAAGATTGTATTGACTTAAAGAACTAATTTATGCAAATAAATATCTATTTTATCTTCTATTTTGTTTTAGCGAACTAAAAGACAATTTTTGCATTAACATTTTTTAAAGAGAGAGTTTAGTATTAGCTTAAATTAAACTTACGAAAATATTTGAAAAATTATAACAAAAACTCTTGTACAATGTTTACAAACTTTAATAACTTTAAAAAAGAACTTTAAAGAATCTTTAAAACATTTAACGAAAAACAAATCGCAAAAAGAATAATTTAGCATTTAATTTAACGAATTTTTGCAACAAACTATGTAGCTAAATTTCAAAAATATATTAATTTAATTAAATAAGACAATATTGTATTTATAATAATGTTTCGACAAGATTTAAAAAACAATCTAAAGAACGAAATTATATGTAACAAAAAACATATTAACAACATGTTTAATCTTATCGAAATAGTTATTAATTTCGACGACAAACTATATAAAAGAATTATAAAAAAAAATACAATTAATTTTAAGAAAGAACAAGAATTTTCTTTGAATTAACAATCGAATATTAGTAAAGAGAATCTCGTTTTAACTAAAAGTACAATAATCTTAATTATTGTAAATCTACATTTATAAAACTAAATTTTATTTAACAACGTAAACAAAAAAACTTTAGAAAAAAGCAAAATAACAAATTCTAAAAAACGTGCTATTTATGTGACAAATTAAATTATTTCGCAAAAGATTATTAATTACAAAACTTAATAAATCGTTAGCAAATCAATGTTATGTTAAGAGAGATATTTAATAGCTAGAACGACATTAAGAAACAAATTAATATAAAGACGAACACTCTTAAAACTAAATTAAACGACAACTACTATTTGATAAAAAATCTAAATTAATTACAAAAAGTTCTAGATAAAACATTATTAAACAAGATATTCGTATTTACGCAAGAAGTTAACTAAATACTTAATAAAACTATAAAAGCGAAATAATCAAAAACGTTATATTCTTATCTAGTAACAAACTTAGACAACAAATATAACTAAAAAAACTTTTATAAATGTTTAAATAATATTATAAAACATCTTGAAACTTTAACTAGTTTATCGAAGAAACAATAAATAAACTAGATTATAAATAAATGCGAAAAAGCGCTAAAAAGCGACGTCACTATAAAAAAAGATATTTCTAAGAAAATAAAATAACAACTAAGTAATATTAGTTTATTTAAATAAACAATAAAGAAAGCAAAGAAATATACGACATTTAGTTAAACAAAATACTATAACAACTTATGCTAAACTTATCTAAAAAACAAAGAAGAAGTTAACTAATTTTCTAAAAAGTTAAAGTTATTAATTTAATATAGAAAAAAAGCTTAGCGCAAGCAAGCGTTCGAAGCAAAAGTCGCAACACAAAAATAAAAAAAAGTTTAAATTTTTTGATAAAAAGTATATTAAAGGAATGCAATATATTAGCTTAACAACAACAACTAAACTTAATAGTATACGTATAATGTTTTATTACATTAATTAGAGTTAATAAACAACAATTTATTGCAATAATCGATTCTAGTGCGATAGATAATTTTATAACTAGAGCTTTTGTTAAAAGAGAAGAATACTCTACTTAAAAAAAGTTTAACGCATACAATCTAATAATTATAGATGAAAACTTATTACTTAATAAGAATAAAAGAGTAAATAAAGAAACGAAATCACTATTAATAACTATTTAGCAACATTACGAGAAACTAATTTTTAATATAATAAAATTAATTAATTATAATATTGTTCTAAAAATATTTTGATTAAAGTAACATAATCTAAAAGTTGATTAAAATACACAAGTATTTAGATTTGCGCAATGTAATCACGTAATTTATATTTAATCTACGTATTAACAACGTTTAATAATAGATAAAAGAACGAGTTAAATATCGATCGCAAGCAACGAATTTACATTTTTGCAAAAAATCGATTTAATAAAGTTCGACTCAATAAATATTAACAAAGATTAATTAAATTATAAGATTAAAGTAAATGAAAAAAATTACGAATTTTTTAAAAGCTTTGAACTATCTAATATAGCGAAAAAATTGTTAAAGTACGTATTACAAATATACAACAATTAAGAGCATCTATTTTAAAAAAAGAAAACGACAAAGATTCTTTCTAAACATTAATTGTAAAATTACGAAATTAAACTTAAATTAAGCAAGCAACTTATATTTAAACTTATATATACTTTATCTAAAAAAAAGTTCGAAGTACTTCGCGAATACTTAGCAAAAAACGAAAAAAAAAAAATTATTAAAAAATTCTAATTACAAGCAAGATACTTAATTCTCTTTATATTAAAAAAGAATAAAACTCTTCGTTTATATGTTAATTATCGAAAGCTAAATAATATTATAATTAAGAATTAATATTTATTATTTAATATTAACGAACTTTAGAATCGACTATTTAAAGCAAAGTACTTTATTAAATTGAATTTATAAGAAACGTATAATTAGATTAGAATAAAAGCAAGAAAAGAGTAAAAGATAACTTTTCGCACACAATATAAATTATATAAATATACAATAATGTTGTTCGAATTTACGAACGTCTTAATAATGTATCAAGAAATAATCAATAATGCATTACGATAATATTTGAATCAATTTATTATAGTATATTTGAACAATATTATAATTTATTCGAAAATCTTAAATAAATATGTTAGTTATATCTTCAAAGTATTAGAATGTTTAAACATAAAAAACTTACATTTTAAATTAAAGAAATACGAATTTTATCAAAAGAAAGTTAATTTTTTTTAAATTTATCGTTAAACAATATAAAGTACGTATAAATTCTAAGAAGTTACGAGCAATTAAAGAATAAAAATTATTAACAAATATTAAAAAAATATAATTCTTTCTAAGTTTTATAAATTACAATAAGAAATTTATTAAAAACTACTTAGTAAACGCAATATTATTAACGAATTTTATGAAAAAAAATACGTTATAAATATAAGAATTCGTAGAAGAGAAATTATTTTAAAATCTTAAGTTAAAATGCTTAAAGAAGTTAATACTAAAAATGTACAATTTGCAATTATTAAACAAGATTAAAATTAACGCATTAAATTTAACTATTAATGCATACTTTAATTAAAGACATAAAGATATATAACATTTAATAACATATCTTTTAAGAAAATTCTTGTTAGTTAAACAAAACTATAATGTTTATAATAAAAAACTATTCGCTATAGTAGTTTTCTTAAAATTATAAAGAGTATATACGAAAGAATTGTCAAAACTTACAATTCTTATAAATTATAAAAATCTTGTGCACTTTACTATTATAAAGCAACTTAATAGAAGACAAATGCAATAATTAGAAAGACTTAAACAATACAAGTTTAAAATACAATATATCTTAGACAAAAATAATAACAAAGCAAACGTACTTAACAAAAAAAATAATTATATAGAAACGAAAAAATCGTTTAATTATAACATACTTAAGATTAACAAAAACGAATTATTATTAATAAACAAGTATAAGCTAAATATTATATTACGAATATTTTAAAATAATACAAAAGAGTTTCTAATAAAGAAAGAAAAACTCCAAATATTTATTAATAAAATCGACAAATATATAAAAGAGCATTATAACGAATTACTACAAAAGCACTTAAGAGTGACAAAAACTCTTTAGTTTTTACGCTAGTATTGTTAGTTTTTACAAATAAGACAAGCTATTAAGATATATATTAAACGATATCTTAATTATTAATAAAACAAACATAATACATATACGAACTATAACAAAATCCAATATTAGAAATTATCTAAATCGTTATAAAATAAAATTACGATAAACTTTATTATTAAGTTGTCGAAATCGACGAATTTAACAATTAAAGATAAATATAATTCGATATTAGTAATAATTAATAAATTTATCAAGTACTTATATATTATCGCATGCAAAAAGAAGTTTATTGTAGAACAACTAAAATACATTATATTAAATCGACTCATAAAATATTACAATATACTTAAGAGATTAACTAATAATAGAGACAAGCTCTTTACGTTTAACTATTGAAAAATGTTTTTCTCAATATTAGATACAAGACTTCAAATGTTTATTGTCTATTACTTAATTACAAATAATTAGATAGAAAGAACGAATTAAAGTCTTAAACAATACTTAAGACACTATATTAACAATACTTACAATAATTAGATATTACTTTTATCTATAACACAACTAACATTTAATGCAAAGATTTCGAATATTATTAAAATAACTTTATTCTTTGTTAATTATAACAAGAAATTAAATCTTTTTAGAAAAGAGCGCACGCATTTGTTTGCGCAATTAGTTATTAAAAAAGTAGCGACATTAAAAAAGATATATAACAACATCTTAAAAATGCAAAAAAAATCAATCAAATATTAAAACAAGAAACGAAAAACGACATTTTAGCTAAAAGAGAGAAATAAAATATATCTTTTTACAAAAAATTTTAAAACAAGAAAGTTAAGCAAGAAATTAAATTATATTAAAGTTGAATTGTTTCTCGTTAAAAAAGCTAAGAGATCAATTAATTACGAACTCGATTTACTTTAGAACGCCAAAATATTTCTAGTATTTTATATATTATTGTTGGAGTTAACAAATCTAATTACATCTTTATAAAACATCTTTTATTTCTATTTACAAAAAGAGAAACAATTCGAGATTAAAAAAAATTTAAAACAAAAAAATCAAAAGTATTTTATTAAGTGAAAAAAATATTTTATCTTTAATAACACGTAAGAATCTTTTAAGAATTTTTAACGATATCAAGAATTGCTAAAGAAATTTCGAGAAAAGAAACATTCTTCTAGAAACTAGAAAACAACTTTTAAAACAAATTATTACTAAAAGAAGCAACGATTATCTTTTGATTCAAATAAGAATTAGTTAAATTCTTTAAAGTATTTAATTTATTTAGACTTTAAATCTCGCGACGAAACATTTTATTATTACATTTCTTTAAAGATTTCTTTTGTTTGCGCAATCTCTTTATACGCGCATATTGCTTACGAAACTCTTGATAAAACTTATTCGCACAAACAATTGTCAATCGCATTCTTTCTTCTAGAACATTTTTTTGCTACTTTAAGAATTGTTATTTAATATCAAAGAGATTACGACAATCGCATTTAATCAAAAATCTTACGCATTCAATACAATGACTAGATTTTTTCTCTACTTTACAAAGAAAGTTACGACAAACACAACGAGAACATTAAGATATAATAACGTTTGTTCGAAGTAGTCTTCGATAAAGCTTGTAACGTTATTAAGACTTTTTTGAATTATTAAGCATAATAGTAGAAAGAATGAATCATAATGTTTTTTAAGACGAAAATCTTGAAGAGAAAAATAATGTTACGAGTTGCGTACTTAATTCTACTAACTACGACGCAAAGCTCTTCACAATATGTAGAACACAATTTGTCAAAAAAGTATCATGTAACTAAATCAATAAATTAGTGAAATTAACGATATCGATTTATTGAGATTACTAATTTAGAGAATTAATAAATTATTAAAATTAAAAGTATTGATTTATCGATTTAATTAATTTATCATATATATAACTCTTAAATGCGATTTTCTTATAGATTGTGTTTAATTTAAGATAAGTTCTTACTTATTGTTATTGCTACATCTAGTTGCAACCCTTGTTACCAAATAATTGCTTACATTGTCTAAAGACGTCTATAAATCTCTTCGATAGCACAATTTATCCTAATATCTTCGAAGGAAGTACTAGCGTAATAGATATATTGTTTTGTTGCGAATACTTACTATTAATTTTGTTTAACTTAAATAAATTTGCAAAAAGTTAATTTAAATTTTTAATTAACAAACAAAGTTAAAATTAATTTTTTTATTAATTTGAAGTTCGACAATAATAACACTATTTTTATAAAATAGTCGAAGTTATTTTTTTACGTTATTTTTAATTGCTTTCTAGAGAGATTAAAACGTTTCTTATTAACTTTTGTTAAAATTGTTAAGTTAATCAACTAAAGTGCGACGTTAATTTAACTTATTTTTGTTTTCTTTTTTAATATATTTGTTACGAAATTGAGCAAAATTACTATCTAACAATTAATATATTAAAGATCGAATTAATGTATTTGACAAATCTATATTGTTAAACAAATTTGATTTAATTAGTTTATCAATTATAATTTTGTAAAAATTAAATCGAACGAACAACAAGAATTCGAATGCATTGTGCTTAAGTAAATCAAAGTACTCTTCGAATTTTAAATTGTCTTTAGAATTATTTTAATTTAATAAAGAGCTTACAAAATAGTAATTGTAACAAAAAACAATATTAACATTTAATTAATCTTTATTTATTAAAAATTTCTTAAATAACTTGCGATTTTTGCTAAAGCTAGACTTGACTTTGCTTTTCGACATTAATTTTTTGTTAATTATATTGCAAATATAGATAAGATACAAATAATACAAATGTTTATAAACGAAAATAAAAATTTAAGATTAAATATGTTTAAAATTATATAAATGTTGAAGAATTTATGTTATTTGCAAAGCAAAATTTTCGATATTAAAAATAAATATTGCTTAAAGTGTTGTTTTGTCGCGTAGCAAATCTTTTAGTATACAAAGACAAAAATGTTGTTTAAAGACAACAACAAAATTGCATTATAATTGTTATTCTAGCAAATTTGTTAATTTTATTCTAGCAAGTTTATTAATTTTATTTTAGCAAGCTTATTAGATTAAAGTTAAAACAATTTGTTGTTTCTTTATTCTAATAAGTTTATTAATTTTATTCTAGCAAATTTATTAAATCGTAGCTAAAACAATTTGTCGTTTATTCTTTCTAGCAAAATTACTAGAGAATTAACGAAATTAAACATCGTTAAGTTATATGTTAATTAAGAGACGTTTATTGTTGCAATTTAATTACGCTTTGCAAAGCGTCTATTTTAATAACTTTATATCTAGAATTGCTTTAGTAATTTTATATTTAAAGCTACTTTAGTAACTTTGTATCTAAAATATATTTTAAAGAAAAAAAGTTAGCAAATATAAGTATCTTTAAAGTACAATTCGCAAAGTTATATCTAAAGAGATAGCTAATATTATGTTAGAGTTAGAGCTTTAATAATTAATATGTAGTTAATTGACAAAAATACTAGCTATTCAAAACTAACTATATATAGAAAATGAGTACAAGTACTATGGGTGCCAAGGCGCTAGACGTTACTCGTAGTATACTCGAGACTAAAGAGCAAAAACTCGAAGAATAATCGAAGGACGAAATCTATCTAGCTTGAAATCGTAACACTTATATTATCGATAAAGAGATCGAAAAGATATAGCGTATTGCTTTGTTATAATATTAATAATATTATATGTTATTATATTTATTAAGAAGCAATAGACAAATTATAATACAAGTAATTTTTTGCAAATTAAATTCTTTTGCGATACAATTTATATTTAAATTCTAAATCGATATTAATAATAAACAACGTATTAGTTTATTGTTATTTAATAAATCTATTTATTATTTTACGATTTTACTAATAGACAATTAAACGATGCAAAGAATGTGCAAAATTTATAACGTCAAAGTTATTTATTTTTCTTTTTACTCTTTTGATTACAACTTTATTAAAAAGTTTTTTTTCGTATTTAAGAAATAACTAAAACAACACTACAAAATATACAAAATAAAGAAATTCTTTATAGATTTTCTACGAATAGATATAGATACATATAATAAAAAGAAATTCGCAAAACAATACTTTAAATATGTTAAAATAAGTATGCAATAAACAATCTTATTGAAATCGAATTAAAAAATTAATTTAATTTCGATAAAATTATTTACTATACAATTTATATCTTCGAGAAAAAGCTAAAAAAATTGCGAATTATATATAAATTTCTATACATTTTGACTCTTTTACATATATATATCTCTTAATTTTTTTCTAATATATATATATTTAATTTATTGTATCGAAAATATCGCATTTGCAAATATATTTAATTTCTCTTTGTCTTTATTGTTATTTTTGTCGTTGTTTAATATA
>JAABUL010006162.1_pt1 | contig 14113 bp, 12 predicted proteins | sample 5559151 | NCBI WGS metagenome assembly JAABUL01 (sample SAMN10711876, study PRJNA513368) | rock metagenome | isolation source: Antarctica rocks | place: Antarctica: Victoria Land, Pudding Butte sud | reverse complement strand
CCTCTGTGCGGGCTTCCTGACCGTTGCGCCCACTTCCTGGCTCATCAGCGTACTTGTGTACATGTACCCCTTCGATCTGAAAGATTTTCAGCGATAGCAACAGCCAAGATCCATCTCAAACGACAGACGTATCTAGGACATGATGCCTACTTTCCATGGAGTGCATCAGCCTTGCAAATGAATGCATTGCTCTATGGCGTAGCGGCCCGGTTGAGCATTGCCATAGAACTAATTCTAAGGTTTGGTCGTTAAGATACTGACAGGCTAGCGAGCCCACAGTGTACGACTACAGTAAGGTAGTGCTTCTCATTAATTCATGGTACGCTTTACCGTTTTAGGCCCGCAGCCGAGGCTAAACACAGGCCGCGTTCTTCCCTCATCCCCTCGCCCAGATCGATACCACGATATCGCTGTACCTATGCCATTCTGCATCTGATTGCCTCACCTCCACGACCATGGCCTCAAGTGAGCCGTATCCGTCCCCACCGGCCTCGCCCGCCAAAACAAAAGCCGATCCCATCCTCCGCAATACGCTTCGTTACACCATCAGCGCAAAGGAATACAAAACCCTCCACCAATGGTTCATTACACGCTCTCCATCAGCTATACGGAGAAGGGCTCCTCCCCCAGTCAAGTTCGCGTCATTGGTGCAGACGAAGGACGACTACAATGGCGCTGCTATCAGGGCATCCTTAAGGGTTTTGGTTCTTACTCAGACCAGCTTGAAGCTTTGGGAATCAATAAAGACAAACCTTCTCAATAAGGGCAGGTCACAGAAGTGAGGGAGCTTCATCTCTGGAGCGCGCGACGTTTCTCACCTGCACATAGAATCAAGACGAAATCAACCTTCTCCCTATCGCCCAACTTCCGCCTCTCCCTCGCCCTTTCACTCATCCTCCTCCTCCACCGCCTCCTATTCCGCTTCTTCTCTCGGCTTCGTTCTAATCTGCTCACAAAAGAAGCTGCTCCTTTCCGGCGGCGTAACCCACGAATATCCCGGTCCCTTACGTCTCGACTGGCACCAGCCATTGGGGCAAGTCTGGCAGGGTTCGCTCTCGGTGTATACCCAGGAGACCAGTTGCGGATAACGATCGCGATCTACGTGGCGACAAGATCTTTGGAGTTTGCATATAGTGCATTGGAGGAAGATGGATGGTTTAAGAACAAGCCATGGTGGTGGGGAAGCTGGATGTTGATGCCATTGGCGACGGGGCAACTGTTGCATGCTTTTGTATTTGATAGGGACTGCTTCCCTAAGGTATGCATCTTTCATGATCTAATCAACCATAATCCTGACAATCCCAGGCCTACGGCGACTTCATCCTCGAACACACACCCAACTACGTACAGCGTCGGCCACCAACCTACCCCCCTTCCCTCGCATGGCCAAGCACCAACACAATCGTCGACAGCCTAGCCGAGATGTCGCGCCTCAACTGGCCACCCTTCATCTCACCGATCCTCTTCCCACTGGCCCAAACCACACTACCAGCGTCTCTAACAGCGCTCTCACCCATCACATCACCCGCCCACCCTTCGCACACCTCCCTCTCCTGCGCGACACTGCACCCTTCAACGCCCTCTTGCACAACCACCTTCTTGCAGTACGTCCTAAACGCCTTCCCCGCTCTCGCCAAATTCTTCGCTGCCTACTACGCCCTCTTCTCTCTGCCTAGATACAAGAAGTACCTCGCATCGCCGGCCGGAGAATTAAACGCGCTGGGAAAAAGAGTGCTCAGAACGGCAGCTTTCTTGACCGGTGCCATTGGCGCTAGCTGGGGTTCTATCTGTCTCTTCCAGTACCTTCTCCCGCGGACTTTCCTGCCCTCGGCACGATGGTTCCTCGGTGGGTTTCTGGGCGGTATGTGGGGTATTGTGGATCGCAGGGGCGGAAGGGGACATTTCTTGTATAGTGTGCGGTTGAGCATCGATAGTCTTTGGAAGGTGGGCGTTCAAAGGGGACTGTGGAAAGGATTTGATGGCGGTGATGTTGCCGTTTTCGTGGCTGGACTGGCGCTGATCAACGTGGTTTATGAGAAGAGGAGGACTGCAATTGGAGGCGTGGCGGAGAAGGGGGTGGGTTGGCTACGAGGGGAGGATCTCTTTCGTAAGGGAGGAGAGGAGGAGGAAAAGAGGAAGGACACTTGAGCAATGGTGAAGGCGAGGATTGGAATTACGGTCATGATCCAATCTTTTTTGGGATCTGTGGTTTGGACGTCAGGGGAGCCTCTCACAAGCTGACTGGTGTCTTGGTTCGAGATATGAAGCCTTCCGTCATCCACCTTGACTTTATCGGACCTATGCTCGCATATACCAGTTCGCTATCTAGCTGATAATGAATTCAAATTTCGAACGCCGTATCTATCGGGTATCATCCTTGCCCCTGCTGCTGAACGCCTCTCGCTATATCTGCACGATTGCCCTTTTCTAGTCCTCTTCCTGTCCCTGCTGCTCCTCCTCACACCAACCCTCCAAGAAATCTAACATCTTCAACTGCGATTTCACCAAATCCTCCTCATATATCATTCCCTTCCTCTTCACTTTCCCCTTCTCAACCACCAAAGCTTTTGCCGTGCAGAAGAACGGCACCTCCAATTTTCCCAATTCCTCAGTGGTCGCGGCTACCATCTGCTTGCAGGCCCTGTAGACCTTTTTATCAAAGATTTCGAGTTCCTTTTCTGGAGAAAGGTCGCTGCTGTTGCTGGGTCCTACTTTCCCCCCGATCGAGCTCAGCACTGAATCCAGCTTCCGCTTCTTCTCGTTGCGGCCTTCTAGCTTTTTTATGAGGTCGAGCCGGGAAAACCACCATTGGCGCTCGTGGGTGTGTTGGGTTTTGATAAGGTGACGTATCTGTTGTGTAACCCGGGAATCGGATGAGAGGTGCGAGGCAAGGTACATGAGGGCCGGAGCCCAGGTCGTTAGGGTTGCGGGTGTAGGTTCGGGCGTTGAGTAGGTCTTTCCTGTCTCTGCTGGCAGTCTTGTAGATTGCAGTTGTGAGATAGGTGGTGGTTGCTGTTTTTGGGCGTCGAGCGGCGGTGGTTGGTGCTGCGGGATGAGTGGCGGTCGTTGTTGGGCCTCGAGCGGCGGTGGTAGATACTGCGGGATGGGTGGTGGTTGCTGTTTTTGGGCCTCGAGTGGCGCTCGTTGGTGTTGCAGGATGGGTGGTGGTGGTCGCTGTTGTGGGGCCTCGAGCGGCGGTGGTATCGGTGTCTGAGGATATGATGTAGTATTGAGGGGTAGAGATGGGTCGTAGCTCGAGGGATCATATTCGTCTGGATCGTACTCGCCCTCCTCGAGATCTTTGTCGCCCTGGACTTCTGCTGCTCGAAATGGCGGTTGAGGTTGAGTATAAGGTTGAGTGGGAGTGTAGGATGCGAGCGTCCGAAGTATCGTTGCCAGATCTGGCGTCTGGTTGACTTGGAATGCCATTGTGAGCTGGAAACCGACAATTGCAAGAGTAGCTGACAGCCAAAGGACAAGAAACTGAAATAAGGGTAGCAATGCTCCAGAGAGGTGCAGGAAGGTGAGACTAGCGAGGAGGAAGGAGCTTTGATTGACAAGTGCAAGTCGTGATGCCTGGCGTTTCAGGAATGCATCAGACCTCATGGTTGACGCTGGCGGGCCACACAGGCCTTTTGAGCGAGATGCTTGAATGATTCCGCATTTTGAGGGCAGAATTGAGCGCTCGGCTCGTGTCGTGAAGGACACCGGTGTTGAAACCCTCGAGACCGTCAGCCAAAAGCCTTCATGCGCGTCATCCCGTGGAATAGCCGCTAAGGTTTTCTTCATATGCAGTCCCTATCATTGCATTGATTCCACTGCTACGACTGTGTCTTTACCGCTATCCCACTTCATCATGAAGCTCTCGTCACGCCTCTCCCGCTCAGCAATTGATGCAACGCGCTTCACGGCCACCTCCCCGCACGCCTACAGTAAACCCACACGCACCATTCCATCTTCTACCTCCAGCTCTACCCCAAACACCAGAGCGAACCCTCTGCCGCACCGTATTCCGAATTCCAATGCTCCGAAGCGATCTCCACCGCCAGGCTCTGCAGCCAAACCGAAGGAAACGCCCGCAGAGAAAGTAGCGCGGTTACGAGCGGCGAGAATAGCGGAGCGAGAAGCACAAGCCACAACATGGGATAGGGTGGTAGTAAGAGGAAGGAGTTGGGCAGATAGGGCACACAAGGTCACCGTGTACACGCTTGTTGCATTTTCAGGTGAGTCACTATTCCTTACCCTGCTAGAGCACGCTAGAGCTCCTTGACCACGAACCTCGTCTTCTCTCTCTCAAGAGCAATGCTAATCACCACACCTGAACAGTCGTCGCAGCAGGCATAACAGCCTTCGCCCTCTCAGACATGATCCTACACAACAGGCGCAAACGCTCCGCCTTCTACGCCGAACAGCGCTCCCTCTACGCCACCCGCCTACTCGATGCCATCGAAACCGAACGCTCTGGCCTCCCTCTCGACGAAGACCAGACCCTGATCCTAAACCGCGAGCGCGCCCGCGTACAAGCCGAAGAGGCTAAGAAGGCAAGGAGTTGGGGGAAGAGTATCAAGGGGGTATTCATGGGCGGATTGAAAGAGGAGGAAGGCGTCGAGCTGCCTGTGGTGCCGACTGAGGCGGAAATCCTCGAGAAGATTGGCGTCGGTCAGGCTAAGGTTCTGGAAGCTGCCGATGGGTTGAGGGAGGGGGAGCTTGATGGGGGTCCAGGAGTGGATGAGAATGATGGGCTAAGGCTGGGAGAGACTAGGATGGATGGAGGTGGTATCTTGCAGGCTGTGGAAGAGGAGAGGAGAGAGGGGGAGAGGGTGATGGAAGCTAGCGGTGTGAGAGGGGGACCGCTGGATCAGGTGGCTGAGCAGGCGGTAGAGAAGGCGAAGGCGAAGGGGAATTGGTTCAATTGGGGGAGGTGATAGCCGAGATGAGGCGGTTGTGTCATACTTACAGCAGGTATCATATATACTTGACATTGTTTCAGGTGTTGCGGTAGTCTGGTTTGTCGAAGAGCATCAGCGCCGCAAATGGAGCGTCTGGCGGTATCGGATAAGCTCAGGGTCTTCACACCTGGTGTGTAACACCAAAATATGAGGAGACGTACCGCACGATCGGTATTTTAGATGGCTTTCGAGGGCACGATTGAGCTGAAAGGGTCAGGCATGTAAATTGGCCTCAACTTTGGATCAGCAGTGTAGACTAGCCACCAACGCCCGTGAAGCATAAGATCGTTGTTGAATTCAATCGAGTTTCATTAATGCTAAATATATTGGTACGCTGTCCTTGATTGATCGGATGAGCACCCGTCGTGTATATTACGCGGCCTCTCACAAGACACAACAAGATTTCATAAACAATTCTAGAGGAGCTGCACTCGCCCGCCTCGTCAACAAGGATGGATAATGAATGTACCTAAACAGAACCAAGTCAATGTGCTCGCCTTCGCTATGCATACAAGGGGGTATCACTTCCATCCATAAACGCCGTCGATCATATCCGTCGTACCTCATAGATACCGGTCGCGGTGCAAGCTTCCTACCAGAAGCTGCACCAGCCAATGTAGTGCTGACACAAGTTCTCCACATTAGTAGCCTGAGCCACCAATTTCGCAACCTGCTGCTCCACGTTCAACTGTTGATCAGCCTTGAAGTCATTCCCCATCAGCTTATCCTTCACGCGATTCAAGACCTGCACCGCTCTCGCATTCTGGACCTCGCGGTTGTCATTGGGTCCATCCTGGGCATCGAGCACGCCCGCCTGTAGGGCAGATAGGCGACGCACACGGTAGGAATTGCCGCGAGGACGATCTTTCTGTGCGGCTTCGAGATCACCCACGATGGATTGGCGGCGCTCAGAGGGGAAAGAGGGCTCATTGGGTTCATCGCGGTGGGTGAGCCGCCAGTTGAGGAGAGGGTCATGGATGAAGGCCTCGAGGACCGCCATTAACGATTCTTTGTTGTCACGGATGACACGCATGACCGCTTCAGACGATATCTTATAACTGCCGTCAATGTTGCTGACTTCCATTGCGAAAGTGAGCATACGGGTGAGACGGAAAGGCACGCGCTCGGGGTACTTCTCGCGGTGCATGGCGACCTCGAAGCAGTCGCCAAAATCGATGTGGATAATCCTGCCGGTGATGCGGTCGAGCATAAGATTCGAAGGATGACGATCGCCCAGACCCAGAATGTAGCCGACCATCGACATCGTCGCCAATGAGCGAGTATAATTGGTGCGACGCTCGAGCCAAGACTCGGAGCTCTTGCTCTTGAGCCAGAGGACACGATAGAGATCCTTGCCAGTGGTGTTGTCCATGGCATAGCTGAAGACTTCGACTTTCTGCATCAGAGTGAGATTATCATAGTCTGGCGCCATTTGTAGCATGATCCTATGCTCAATGTTGAGGAGGATGCGACGATGCTCGCGGTACTCCTTTATTAGGTTGTGCATAGTATCGCTATTTGGAACCCAGCCCAGTAGACCCGACTGCTGAGATAAAGGTATAGCGGGGTAGCGTTGGATGTTGAGGTGACGCTTAAAGCTCTCGCCATCGTGGTTGAGCAATGTATTGACGAGGCCAAAAAGCTGCATGACACGCTCGTCTTGGCGAATATCTTCATGTCCTTTCAAGCAGAATTCGTACAGGACGCCATCGCTTCCTTGCATGCTCATTCGTCTCGGACGCTGCTTTGACGGGATAACGGTCATCATCTGTGTGAAACCTGTGATGCTTATGATAGGCTTTCCGCTCTGATAAGTTCCAGGTACAGCCAGATCAAGGTTCTTGGCGGCTTTCAGCTTCGGAGATATATAGGTCAGATCGAGAGACATGATGTTCGCCAGCTGCCGAGCAATGCGACGGAAGACGGAGTAGTATAGGTCCCATGCCTGGTTCAAATCACCCGTCTCGCCACTCTGGCGGTACACGTTACACCAATGTTGGGCTTCTTGTAGTTCCCGCCCGAAAGACTGAGCAAAGGAGATCTCTCGAAGTGTCTCAGGTCCTGCGATCAGTAGGTCATGTAAGGGGTTCAGCGTGGCAAACATGCCGTCGATATCCTGGTCGCCAAAGTACAAGCGAGAGGCTTCCTCCAAGCCTTCGTGCCAAAGCTCATGCCATAAGACCGCGACTCGGATAAGCTCATGGCTGACGAGATCAGCCTGCTGCACCAGTTTGGGACTATGCTCTCGCATCTTCTCCATGATTTGGCCTGCGGATTCAGAACGCCGGACAACGTTGGATTTCATCGTGACAGTGAGCGGATACACCAGTGCTTGTGGATGAGCTTTCCCAACTTCAGCCAGCAGGCGATGAATCGATCCTCGAACACGAGGGACTGGCTGATTGATGCGCGCGATCAATTGCGGAATAACCTCCAACCAGGTGTCGACGCTGACGTCGTTGAATCCTTCGAGAATAACTGTATTGACTTCTGAATCTCCGCCATGTGCGAACCACAATGTAAGTAGACGGAGCGTGTCTTGAAGAGAGCTCGATGAAGACAAGGCGATGGATTTGAAAAAGCCCTGTACCGCGGGCACCACATGATCAGTAACGAGCGATGGTGGTAGGCTTGCGTTCTGACGCTTGGCTTGTGTCGTTGCGGCTGTCACCACCTCAAAGTTCGCCAGAGCCCACGAATGCCACGCTTTGTACCAATCCTGATGGTAAGTTGTTGCACGTTCATACGCATCGATCACGTCGTGTACATGAGCAGACTCCCAATCACTTCTCATCATAGTCGTCATCCACTCGCCTTGCTTTACGTAGCATTTCGCCAGAAGCTGCTTGATTTCCACAATTTCGGCGCGAGGGACACTCGAAACCATACCATTTTGGGCGTTGAGGTTTGTTATTTGATGGTGTACAGGCAAGCCATTGACTCCATTCGCTCCATTCAAAGGAGCTGGAGTAGTAAGCACATCAAGCTGATTGGACAGATTCGTAGTGAAGAGCCGAAGCTGATGAAGAGACGACGGCTGTTGTCCAGTGGCCCACTGATATTTGAGCTGGGCGTACAGTACTTTGGGTATAGCAGTGGGACCCGGTGCCCCCGGCTCTCCTTTGAGAAGGCTTGGCAGCAGAGGTAGGCCGACTTGCTGATTTCCAGGTTGAAGCTGTGCCAGAGACTTCTCTGCAAGGCCAATTCGGCCAGATTTGCGGCAAAGGTTTGCAAACTTGATCCACATGTCTAAATTCTCTGTTGGGGAGAGCACAAGAGCTCGTACCTTGAGCATACGTTGCCAAACATCGATGTTGGGTTGGCAGCCCTTGAGTCGCGTGTTCCAAGTATCTCTCATTGTCGCCCTCTTCTCTGGGTAATCCCGACTCTTCTTGTAGGTAATGATCTCCTCAAGCTCCGCAAGCATCTGTACACGAACGACAACTCCATAAGCTCGAGTATAGGATTCATTGAGCATGGCGTATAATTCTTTGTCAAGATCATCTCTTGCTTTCTCAATGTACAAGGACGCTTTGTCGAAGTGATTGCGGTGCAAGGAAAGGATTGCGCTAAACCAGGATCTATCTGTAGAGGTAGACTTCATAGATTCGAGGTAGTTGTCCATCAATTCCCACTGACCGAGGCCCCAAGCTGCGGCGGCAGCCAGAGGAGCAATGGTACGCTTATGATCGAGGCTGGCAAGGCCCCACTTCTGCTCCGAAAGAGTGGATAGTTGTTCCCATTCGCCAAGAGCGTGAAGACACCTCATCTTACCCATCAATATCTCGAAAGCTGTTGTGTCGTCTGCATCGTGGCCAAGGTCTCTCTCACGACGAGTGTATGCGGCGAGAGCTTCGTCCCACCGCTCAAGCTTTTCGTACCAAGTTTCTTTTAACTCAAAGTCTCGGTACTTTTGAGCGTTGCGCAAGATACCAACGGCAGCATCGGTCTGTTGCAACTGGTTGTTGATCGAGATGAGCGCCTCAACTGTGCTAGGGGTTTTTTCCTCCTCAAATTCCAGCTCCTTGTAGTGCAGCGCTTTTGCGTAAGCGTGGTTCCTACCAGCGTACTGACCCAACGTGCGAATGTCGATCGGAAGCGCTTTATCGTCATGCTCCATGAACTCGCAGAGATTCAATAGAACTTGCAAGATATCGGGCGGTATACTGGGGGACGTCAATGCAATCTCAAGTGATCGTATGAGCTCCTCCTGGTACTGATCGTAGAGCTCAGGCCAGCAGGATGCGAATGCAGAGTTGAACAAGTCTTTCGCAAGAGGCTGGTACAGGCCTGCTAGTTGAGCACAGGCCCGTAAAGCATGCGAAGGTGACTCTTTGAGTAGCTCAACACTAAAACGCCGATTCCATTCATGCCAGTCCTCGGGGGTAGATTTTTGTGAAGCTTCCCATGCATTTTTCAGATGCTCTTGATTGACAGGGAGCTTCTTCTGACCAATCTCTGCGAATCCAGAATCGTCGCCTGAACCCCCGTAGTGCTCATCTGGGCTAAGATCTTGCGGTAGATCTTCGCCTTTCTGTAGCTTGGAGACAAGGATGTCGTAACTGTGGTGTGGGACATGATTCGCAACGAGGACCTTTTTGACACTGTGCGCGTAAAGCAGATAGTCTTTTCCGAGTTGGAAGATATAGGCACAAAGACAATCTAGTGCTGATTGCTTCAAGAGCGACTCCTTACCAATGAATGCATCGGTTAGGTTGTGAATAATCGTCGAAGCATAATCAGATATGTTGACAAGCCTTGATATCTTCCCAATCGTATCGATGGCGGCCTTCCGTATGGCCACGGGGTTCGACTGCTTTTGAAACATACCAACAAGTGCGGGGATGATCATATGCATGTGCTCTTCTGCATTATGGCCAAACACCAGAATTGTATGGAGTACTCTCTCGGAGGAGGTTCGGCGGACCGAGTCGTCTTTTTCCAGAACACCGAGTAAAAGAGGTAGGAGAGTCGATATGTGACCCTTGAACTCTCCTTCCAGAGCTCTTGACATAGATTCAACAAGCGCTAGAATCGTGCCCTGCGTAGTGCTATACCAGAACTCTTGTATAACTCCCATCAATGGTGGCACGAAGTTCCGGATATGGGTTCGGACGATAGACACCAGAATAGACAATTGGTTGAAGTACGCATCGAGTTTTCCAGAAGGTGCTGATCGAATAACCGTAACAAAGCTTGGTATGATCTGTGGCAAATATTGCACGCATTTAAGCCCCAAAGTCTTGAAGATGGTGACAATGGCCTCGATCACAGCCGAATGATACTGAGACAGCGAGGGATCTGCAAGAAGAGTCTGCGTCAAAGTAGTGAAAACAATTTTCGGATAATAGTCTTCGCTGGAGGGCGTGATCCCGTCTATGACAAGGCCAACATCTGATACTGTTTCGGCCTCGTATTTCAAGCGAGCCTCCGGCGATGTGTCCAAAATTTGCTGGTGCTTGTAGGGGTCAAGGGCTCCCAGAATACCCATCAATTTGATGGTTTCTTTGCGCAATGAACCTTGCTGTTCGGTCTTGATGATGTTGATCAGAAGATCGAGTAGTTGAGGAAAATCGGTATATGGCTTGATCACATATCCAGAATTGCTGGCAAGCTGGCCAAGGGCGTGGAGTGCGGCGTCCCTCTTGCGTGGGGAGCTCAAATCTTGCAGCGCTTCAACGATGATCGGCATGATCTGAGAGATATATGGCTCTAAGACGGTGCCCCCCGTCATTGCAAGCTGTCCGATCGCGGTAATAGTAGTCGCAGCCACTGAAGCGTTCGGGTCCCTCGCCTGAGGTAGGAGGACTTTGACAAGAGTGTCGCAGTAAGGCTTGGCAAGTCTTGACGCATTAGCAATGACGAGGCCAACAAGCTTGGCGCCGTCTTGTTGACTCTTTGGGTTCTTAGAGTTCTTGATTGACATGACAAGATTGACAAGAGTTTTGCGCAAGGTAGGGAACACGTGTGCTGGATTGATGCCCGTCAGACGGCCAACGATAATGATTGCGGCCTGTCGAACTTCAAAATCAGAGTCATTGACAGCGAGAAACAGGGATCGGATATTTTCCGGCCTTGATAAGTGCTTGTTAAATCTCTCGTCCAAGGCTGAAAGAACAGTGCAACGAATGTCAGGGTCAGTATCCGCGACTCCTAGACCTAGCAATCTCGTGATGACATCCCCTACGACTCTGATGGCGTTGAAGCTTGTCTGATAGATAATGGGGTCCTGGACGAATAGCTGGCAGCAGGTGAGGGCTGCGGCTTTTCGGACTTTGGAGTTGGCCGAATCGGTATACTTCATCGCAACGTCCCCTATGAACTCGTTCAAGCCATGACCTTGGAAGAATTAGCAGGACGCGTAGGGGTAAAGCAACGTTCCGTAGGCGATTACGGATCTGGCTTACCAGTGAAGTCAAAGCTACCCAAGGTGCTTAAGGCCAAGACTATCTCGGCATCTCCTCGCTCTGCTACTGGCGAGAAGTCTTTGGCAAAAGCAGGCGTGGGTGGGAGCCTGTTCTCGGGACATCCCAGAGGCTTGAATTGACGTCCTGAAAGGACGATACTCAACAAATCGAGGAGCTTTTCTTGTATCTTCGGCTTCACAGGGTGAATATAATGGGCCATATCAACAAGGGCCTGCGTGAGCGCTTCACTAAGACCACAGGCAAACATCGGATCGAGTAGGGCGTCCATATATTTGGTAAGGGCCATTCCTATTGCTATGGATAGCATGCTGAGGCAATGAAACACTGGTGCCTCATCTATGCCTAAGCGGTTACGCCTGTGGTATAATGAGTGTCTGTATAAATATCGTTAGGGTGGACTTACGCTTTGACACTCAGACCTTCCCGCACAAAGACGATGATACCGTCCAGGAAGGGCGCGATGGCACTACCGACAGCGTGTGCAATCTTCCCGATTGCAATAAAAGCGGGGTTCCGCTCCCTATCCTTCTTTAGCTGGCCCTGTAGGAAGGTCATGAATTTGTAGAGATACAGCGCCGAGAAGGTCTCTGGTGCATAGCCGGCTAGTATCGGGATAACCGTCACGACTAGAGCACGGATGCGAGCTTCTCGGTGGTCTTTCAATCGAAGTGTGATCTCGCATGCCTCCCGATAATGATCACGCATGAACATTCCACCCTTGAGAAGAAGCTCTTTGATTGTGAGTAGAGAGCCGTGTATGGTGTCTGCATTTTGCGACTTGAACCCCTGTACAGCGTCATCGTATATCCGATCGAACCATTGCTGCCGAAGATGAGCGTCGCGGGCAGCGATGATCTCAAAGCAGGCTCCGGCTGCTTCAGCTGCAGTCTCACGTATAAGCACTCTGGTATCTCGTAATGCTATCAAGATACAGTCAAAGACCTGGGGGACAAACGCGTAAAGTAATGTCGGTGAATTCCTGGCAAGCTCTCGAATGATGAGGACTGCAGCGAACCGTCGAGCCTCCTGACGGTCTGTCTGTAGCCATTCTAGAGCAGATTGAACCTCCGCTTCCACTAACTCTGCCGTAAGTGCTCCACCAGGTATGGCCAAATGACCCAAGGCTCGAGCTGCATAGAGAAGTACAGCATTGTCGTTGCTACGTAGAGCGGCTCGAATATAGCTAGAGAAACGCGTAGTCTTCTGCGCGGCATCGTCACCATCGAAGGTGATAAGCTGATCTATGGCTAAGATTCCCCCAAGTTTTTCTGACGTATCGGTGCTTTGGACAACGAGCTGAGAGATACGGTGATTGACATTGTTGTAGTATTCTATGAAACGATCCGAAGGGAGGTCTATGAGCAGTGTTAGCTTATGAATGTTATGATAGCCTTGAGCTCTTCACCTCTGTGTGCGGCGATCACCAAGCTTCGGAGATCATAAGAGGCCCGCAATCTAGTCTCTTCGTTCTTGGACTTGAGCTCAACGAATGTTGGATTGAGGGCATCCACCGCACGGTGAGCCATGGTGTTGCCGGATGCGTTGGGACCGTCTGGCTCAATTGCAGGGCTGCTCTAGCGAATGGCGTAGACCGGAGTCATGCAGCTCCTCCCCCCTAGAATGGAAGTTCGGCGCAAGAACAAGATGGCTTGTCGAGTGCTGGGCACTTACTAACCACCTCATGAAGCTCCAGGTCAGTATTTCGTATCTCACATGTTCGACTGCGGCTGGATTGCTTTCTGATGATCGACCGGGTAAGGCGCTCTATAATCACGTGATCTCTAGTAGTCATGCGGCTCCTCGTGGAGTTTTAGCACCCCAGCTCCAACCTCATTTCCCAAGTCTGTAATCTTGTCATACAAAGTACTATGGTAGTGATAGAGGGATTGTTTATGCTATATACTTCATATAGAGACTCAATCATTTCAAAGAGTGCAAGAGCGAATGGGCGACTGGCTAAAGTCCTGTGATAGTGTACAATCCACCTCTGAAAGGCCTATTCTGGAGAAATAGTCTCGTGATAGGGCGTCTTGAAATGAGTCGATGGTATGGGTTTGTGTAGTCGCCCAATTTACCTTACTCACTTTGACTCTCCGAGCCTCTTCCGGTTCCACCTGACACTGTTACGTGTGACACTCTTCGTCCGCTAAGCCTTCAAGTGCTGAGTAATTGGCAGAATAACAGCAAAGATCGGTTGCCTCAGTACCTCAGACGTGCCATTGGCCAGCAAGCTGGCCGCTAAGCCCCTTCGGTTTAGCAAGGCTGACTACGCAGTTTAAAGGCGGTACGTCTAAGCGTAAACCTCTATAATTTTATTAGATATTGTATTTTTAGCTAACATACCCGTATTTTTTTTTAGCTTATTAATAAAATCTATTAATATTCAACTTTATAACTATTCTACGTAGAATTCTACTATTAAATAACTAGCTACGTTAATACCTAATTATACTTTTACTTCTTCTAATTTTAATAAGCCTACTTTTAGTTTAATCTAATTAATAATAATTTATTTATAATGTTATTACTATCTATTAACTTCTAAATTTCTAAAAATCTGTAAGGCTAGGTGCCGCTAGCTCTAAGCTAGTGGCTTGGAAATATAAAAGATATAGAGTTAAGTAATATAGCTTAATATAGGGTATAGTATACTAATATCTTAGGTAGTATATATACTAGAACTAATCTCTAAGGAACTTAAGAAATACGGGGGAGTATCTAGATAATATATATCTA
>JAABUL010006160.1_pt1 | contig 14119 bp, 3 predicted proteins | sample 5559151 | NCBI WGS metagenome assembly JAABUL01 (sample SAMN10711876, study PRJNA513368) | rock metagenome | isolation source: Antarctica rocks | place: Antarctica: Victoria Land, Pudding Butte sud | reverse complement strand
AAGATTAAAAAAAAATAGAAAATAGCTTTTCGCACATAATATAAATTATATAAATATACAATAATATTGTTCGAACTTACAAATACTCTAACAATATATTAAGAAATAATTAATAATATATTACAACAATATCTAAATCGATTTGTTATAACATATTTGAACAATATTATAATTTACTTAAAAATTTTAAAAAAATGTATTAATTATATTTTTAAAGTATTAAAATATTTAAATATAAAAAACTTATATTTTAAATTAAGAAAATACAAATTCTATTAAAAAGAAGTTAATTTTCTTAGATTTATTATTAAACAATATAGAGTATATATAAATTTTAAAAAGCTACAAGCAATTAAAGAATAAATATTATTAATAAATATTAAAAAAATACAATTCTTTCTAGATTTTATAAATTATAACAAGAAATTTATCAAAAACTACTTAGCAAATACAATACTATTAACAAACTTTACAAAAAAAAATATATTATAAATATAAAAATTTGCAAAAGAGAAATTATTTTAAAATCTTAAATTAGAATATTTGAAAAAATTAATATTAAAGATATACAATTTACAATTGCTAAGCAAAATTAAAATTAACATATTAAATTTAGTTATTAATATATACTTTAATTAAAAATATAAAAATATATAATACTTAGTAATATATCTCTTAAGAAAACTCTTATTAATTAAATAGAACTATAATATTTATAATAAGAAATTATTTGCTATAGTAATTTTCTTAAAGTTATAAAGAGTATACACAAAAAAATTATTAAAACTTACAATTCTTACAAATTACAAAAATCTTATATACTTTACTATTATAAAGCAATTAAATAAAAAATAAATATAATAGTTAAAAAGACTTAGATAATACAAGTTCAAAATATAATATACTTTAAACAAAGATAATAGCAAAGCAAACACACTTAATAGAAAAAATAATTATATAGAAACAAAAGAATTATTTAATTATAGTATACTTAAAATTAACAAAAACAAATTACTATTAGCAAATAAATATAAACTAAATATTATATTACAAATACTTCGAAATAATACAAAGAAGTTTTCTATAAAAAAAGAAAAACTTCAAATATTTATTAAAAAAATCGACAAATATATAAGAGAATATTATAACAAATTATTGCAAAAGCATTTAAAAATAACAAAAACTTTTTAATTTTTACGCTAGCATTGTTAGTTTTTACAAATAAGACAAATTGTCAAAATATATATTAAACAATATTTTAATTATTAGCAAAACAAATATAGTACGTACGCGAACTATAACAAAATTTAATATTAAAAATTATCTAAATTATTATAGAATAAAGTTACAATAAACTTTATTATCAAATTATTAAAATCGACAAATCTAACAATTAGAGATAAATATAATTTGATACTAGTAATAGTTAATAAGTTTATTAAGTACTTATATATTATTGTATACAAAGAAAAGTTTATTGTAGAACAACTAAGATATATTATATTAAATCGACTTATATAATATTATAATATATTTAAGAAATTAATTAGTAACAAAGATAAGCTCTTTATATCTAATTATTAAAAGACACTTCTTTTAATATTAAATACAAAACTTCAAATATCTATTATTTATTATTTAATTATAAATAATTAAACAAAATAGACAAATTAGAGTTATAAACAATATCTAAGATACTATATTAACAATACTTAAAATAATTAAGTATTACTTTTATCTATAATATAACTAGTACTTAATACAAAGATTTTAAATACTACTAAAATAACTTTATTCTTTATTAATTATAGTAAAGAACTCAATCTTTTTAAGAAAGAGCGCAAACGTTTGTTAGCGCAATTAGTTATCGAAAAAATAGCAATACTAAAAAAGATACACAATAATATCTCAAAAATGCAAAAGAAATCGATCAAATATTAAAATAAAAAACAAAAAACAATATCTTAATTAAAAGAGAGAAATAAAATATATTTTTTTACAAAAAATCTTAAAACAAGAAAGTTAAACAAGAAATTAAATTATATTAAAATTAAATTGTTTATTGTTAAAAAAACTAAAAAATTAATCAATTACAAACTTGATTTACTTAAGAATATCAAAATATTTTTAATATTTTATATTTTATTGTTGAAGTTAGCAAATCTAATTACGTCTTTATAAAATATATTTTATTTCTATTCGCAAAAAGAAAACTAATTCGAGATCGAAAAAATTCTATAACAAAAAAATTAAAAGTATTTTATCAAATAAAAAGAATATTTTATTTTAAAAAATATATAAAAATCAAAGAAAAATCTTAATTGTTGTTAAAATCTTCTAAAGAAATTTTATTAAAACAAAATATAAAAATAGCATCTTAATTTTAATTAATCGAAAATTAAAATTGTTCGAACAATATATTAAATAGCAACTTAAGAATCTTTGTAATAGATTCGACAAAATATACTTTATTTATCTCTAAATTGTTAATATTCTTTTATTTTGTTACAATTATTTTTTTTTTCTTATTTTTTAGAAAATCTAGTTGTTTTTTTAATCGACTTAACTTCGTATACGCATTACATACTTCTTTCTTTAAATGCATTTACTCTTTATAAATTCGTTTAATTAATATAAGAGAAATTGTTAAATTATAATCACAACTAGATTGCACACACTTTATATACTTTTCAAAATTATTATTTACACAACAAATCTTATTAGATATCGTACAATTATAACAAGAACGCATTGCTAAAAATACTAAACTTAAAGCGTCAAAAAAATCTTTCTTTCGAAAAAAGAAATTTCTAATATTAATCTTTCTTAAAGATATAATAGAGAGACATTAAGTTTCGAAACAAAAACTTTAAAAAAAAAATAGTATCACGAGCTTATTAAAGCTATACTAGTAATTTAGATTCTACGTCTTTGAGCAAACCTATTATTATGTTCGACATGCTCGAGAAACAAACAATCTAAGCATAATATTTAACATATTCGACAAGCAAACAAAGCAAACAATCAATATTTTTTTAATATATAGAAACTAGAACACGACTCTCTTATAAATTGTGTTCAACTTATTATAGATTTTTACTTATTGTTACTCTAATTTATCGAATCTCTTAAGATTTATTAAATATAAAAACTATCTATAGTTGCAATTCTTGTTATTAAGTAATTGCTAATATTGCTTAAAGACGTCTACAAATCTCTTTAATAGCACAATCTATTCTAATATCTTCGCAAGAAGTACTAGCGTAACATCTAATAATATAGCAAATTGTAATCTCGATAATATATTATAATTACATAGATCTTAAAATAGTAATTCTTAATATAATAATATAATTTTCGATCTCTTAACAATTCGATTCGATTTCTAATATTAAAATCGAAAATTAACTCGAATCGAATTAAGTTAATTTTAAAAAACTAGAAATCGATTTAGATTTTAATTCGATTTCTAATATTAGAATTGTCGGATCGAATCGATTTCAATAGTTGGAATCGAAATCCGATCTAATAGTTAATCTAGACAATCTAGCGTTTTTGTAATTAGAAACAATAGATAACAATTTTTAATAGTAATTGTATTTAAATCTCTATAATTAATATATAAATATAATTTATTGTTTAATTTTAATACAAATAGAATAGAAATATCTACAAACAAAACTAAATATTTAATTTAATTCTTTGCTAATATATTATCGAAATATTGTTAAAGTATTGTTAGCTTGTTCTATAAAAAATTATAAAAAAATATAAATAATAGCTTTTTATTGTTCTAAAACTTAATAATATAATTTTCTTTTCTTAATTCTAATAGAATTTTAGCTAATTTATTATTACAAATATCTTTTAAATTTCTTAATTTCTTAAAAATCTTAAATTTTGTTAATTTTTTGTCTAATATCTTTATAATATTAGTACAAACAATTGTATAAATTGTACTATACTTAACAAGATCTAAAACAAACTATTTAAAATTAGTTATTTTTAATTTTTAATTTTTAATTTTTAATTTTTAATTTTTAATTTTTAATTTTTAATTTTTAATTTTTAATTTTTAATTTTTAATTGTTAACTTTGTATTTTCGAATTAATTAATATATTTTGTTTAAACAATATTAATATATCTAATATAAAATTAAAATTTATATATTCTACTAAGTAGAATAAGATTGTATATTCTCGATACTAACTTTATAAATCAATTAAATAGTAGATTAACTTATAGATATTGTAACAAAAACAATTATTGCTATTAAGAAAATTTAATATCGATAAAATAGCAAATATAGATTGCAATTTCTATTGTATTATATAGATATAATTAATAAGATTTATTTTAGCTTTCGAATTAATTAGATCTATAATTTAATATTTGTTATCGAAAAATCGAATTAAATTTTTTACTAAAATTAAATTTATTATCTCTATTTGCAAAATATTAACAAAACTTAATCTTTTTTTGTATATATTGTAATAATAGCAACAGCAATAAATTTGTTTTATTTATACTTATTAAAATAATCTATTTTGTAATATCTTTTTATATATATTAGCAATTCCGGAATTCTTATTAATAGTACTATTAGTAACTAATAGTCAAATTAGCTAATATATTAATATGCTCGCTTTATAGTCTAAAGCGCAGAGTTGAACTACAATTAGCAGAATTTGCAGACATATAATTAATACGCATTTTGCCAAGATCTAATCTTATATTCGATGTTAAATCTTATAGATACAATTTATAGATACAATTTACGAACGCAATTTACAATTATTATAGAGATATTCTTGTCGATATATAACTTGCGCGTAGAAATCTTACAAATTGTTCGATTCTACTATACAAATTACTATAATATAAACAAGTAACAAATAAAGATATAAACAAAGTATTGCAAGAGTTTGTGCATATCTCGAATATTAAAATTGAATTCTTGTTAAGCAAGTGTTAAGACTTTTGCTGCTAAATAGATTCTAGACTAGCTAATAGCCAAATTAGTAGTTTTCGCAATAGATACTTTCTAAGCAGAGGTTCCGGAATTGCCAATATAGTATTTAAAGTATTTAAAATTTTTTAAATAGTTTGTATTACTAATATTGTAGATTTGCTTACACAATATTAACAAGTTTTTAAAAATATATAATTTTCTGCTTTTAATAGATTTATTAATATTGTTTAAGCAGCAATTCTAATAAAATCTATCTAAAAAAATATTAGAATTTTTTGCAATTTATTAATTTTTAAAATTGCTTGTATCTGTTTTGCAAGTATAATTTAATAATTGTTCTTATATAATAGTTATAGTTAGAAACTTATTGCAAGTATTCGATATATTATTAATATTTAGATTTTTTATTTTTAAGTTTAATTTAAATTTAGTTAAAAATATATAGATTCTATATTTTTCTAAAAGCAACAATAAATAGATTTTTAGTTTATTTAAATATTTTTTAAAAATAATTATTTTTTAATCTAATTTTTGTCTAGCAACTTTTTATCTTTTGTCGACAAAAAAACAACAATTAGTAAAATCGACTATTAAATTTAATAGAAACTTTTTAAATTTTTTAAATTTTTTGTTTTTCAATTTAGTATTATTGTTTGTTCTTAAATATTACTAAATAGCAATATTGTTTTTTAAAAATAGTATATAATAGAGAATTTTGTTCTTATTTATAATAAAGTATATTATATTTATATTATATTAATATCAATTTTTCGAAATTAAATAATATATTTATTTATACTTAAACTTTTGTAGAATTCTAGTTTTTCGAATTTTAGAAACTTAAATATTATTATACTAATTGCGTCGAATTAAGTTATTAAGTTCGAATCGAATTTTCGATTTAAATCGAATCGAGTTAATTTCAAAAATTGAAATCGAAAAGTTAATTTAATTTCTAATATTAAAATCGACTATTTAAATCGAATTGTAGATCTAGAATCGAAAAATAACTTAAAAAATTAATTTATATTATTAAGATTTAATATTAATATAAAGAAATTCTAAAATAAATAGTAGAAAACTATATTCTATTCTATAATCTCTTAATAGTAAATTATTTAGTAATATATTAAGATAATATATTTAGAGCTATTTAGAATTAAAATTTAAAAAGTAAATTTTATTGTACTTTAAGAGAGATTTAAACTCTTAATATAATATAAATATTAGATAAATTAATACTATTTATAGCTAGCTTAATATCGATATTGCAATATATCTCTAAATTTGACAATAACTATTAATAATTATATTTGCTTTAATTACTAAACTATTAAGACTTGTTATTTAAGTTTATTTTATCTATTTATATATATAAAAAATAATATTTAAATAATAGTATAATTATTAAAGTATTAAATACGTACTCTTAATATATTATTAAAAATTAAAGTCTTTAAATTAACTAAAATTATATAAAATTATATATAAGTTGCAATTCTAATATCTATTTTAATTACAATTTTGTAATACAAAAAAATAACAAAATAGAGTATACAATATAATAATATATTAGAATAATATATTATAATTGTTTTTGTAATAGTAGACTCTCTAAACTATATATATAAAGCTATTAGTTTAAAATTTTAATAATCTTGTTTATTTTACTATTATTCTAAACAGTTTAATTTAAATTATTTTTTATTTTATTATTATTTTTGTTGTTGTTATTTTTATTAATTCTATTGTTATTGTTTTTATTATTTTTGCTTTTATTACTTGCTTTGTTATTTTTATTATTTGTTATTAAATAATAGTTATAATTTAGTTTTTTTATATTATTTTAAATCTTGTATTCAATTTTTTATTTACAATTTTTTTTTAATTATATTATCGAGATTCTCTATTTTAAAAATAATAGAATTTAAATTTTTTTTTTCTTTGTATTATTTAAGATTGCAATTTTTTTAATAAAAATATTAAATAATTTTATAGAATTGTTATTATTAGTTTTTTTTCAATTATTTGCGTTATTGTAATAAATAATTTGTTGTTAAATAATTTTTACAATTAATTTATATAAATCGAAAAACTTTTATTAATATTAAATTTGTTGTTAATATTTAATTATAATATTATTTAGCTTAAATATAAAGTATAAATAATATATTTAGATAATATATATCTTTTTAGAAGATAGTTCTATTATTATATTTATATTCTTAAATAGCTTTTGTATTTTTTTAATAATCTTAAATTAATTTGGTTTTTTAATTGCAATTTTTTTTTTTGCTTTTTGTTTTAGTTTATTCTTAAAGTATTTTGCTATAAAATTGTTAATATTATATATTCTATTATATTATCTAAATATATTATTATAAAGATTTTAATTAATTCGATATTTTACAATCTTATTTTTAATTTTTTTTTTATATATTTACAATTTAATATAAAGACTTGCTTTTAAATAATTATTTTATACAATTTTTTAAATTGAATTAAAATAGTCTTACAATTATTGCTCTATTTTTAATATAATTTCTTTTTATTCTTATTTTATTTTTGTACGCAATTGCAATTTGCAATACTTTTTAAATTAATTAACAACGCGTTTATTATTTGTATATATATTTAATTTATTTTACAAATAATATATAGAAGTAATACAATTATATAGCAATTTAAAAAATTTCTACAATATCTAGTAGAATAAAACAGAATTTAAAGAATAGAAAATTTAAAAAGATTAATAGAATTATAAATAATATATTAACAAATAGTTTTATTAAAATAAAGTAAAAAATATATATATTAGAATTAGAATTAATATTTATTTATTAATAGTTTCTTTAAACTTTTGTTAATATAAAATTGTTATTTCTTTATATTAATATATATCTGATCTTATTAATATATTACGTAATCTTATATTTGTTAACTGCTTTGTTATTTATATTATATACTCTTATTATTAATTACTAATTAAATCTTTTTTATACAATTTTTTAATATATTTGTACTAGTTAAAATTATTAAGATTATTACTTATTTTACTATAATTTCTTTAAATTTTGTCTTAAATTTAATATCTTTCTTTTATATTTATATAAATTTCTTTTTAATATTGTTAGTTTTATTATCTTCTTTAATAACTTGTATAAAGCAAATAGATAATATATATAGATAATACAAAATATTTTGTCTAGAATTAATATACTTAATTTCTAGTTTGTTTGTTAATTTTAAAGTTTTCTTACAATAAACTAATTTCTTAATCTAAATATAATAAAATAAATATAGATAAAAAAAAAATTTAAGAAAAAAAGAGTACTAAAAAAAAGAATATTTAAAATACTAATATAATTAAGATAATATAAACAAATAATATATTTTTAACTAATATATTAATATTTTGCAATAATATATACAAAAGTAAAAGCTTAATACTGTTGCTTTTTATAAAATTCGAAAATATTAGAAATTAATTAACTTTTTTATTTTTTAACTTGTATTTTAGCGTCTAATTTGTAAGCTTCTTTATAATAAGATTAATAATTACAAGTATAATTAAATTAATTATTATATTTAAAACTCTACTTTAATAGTATTTTAAAAAACAACAAAAATATTTATAATTTTTTTTTTAGTAAATATATTATCTCTTTGTATTACTATTATTATAATAGAATTGTAATTAATATCTTATATATTATAGATTCGAATCTTGCAACTATTTATATAAAATATATAATATTTTAGCTAAGAATTTTGTTTTTTGTTAAGAATTTTATAGAGCAGTTCGATCTTTTAAATTAAAAATTCTATAACAATTTTTTTTTTTTAAACAAATATAATATATTGTTCTTTTTAAACAATTATAATTAATTTTTGTATTAATTAAGATTTAAATCTTCGAAATTCTATTATTAATAAATTTCTTTTAGCAATTTAATTTATTAAATATATAATTTCTTTGTATTATTACTAATAGTATTTAATAATTTTTGTAGTTATTAAAAATATCTTCTTTTTAAAAGTTAATTTATCTATAAATTAATTTAATTTAAAACAATCTTAAAATCTAATATAAATTTTTTTTTATTTTTTTTTATTGCTTAATTGTTATTTTTTTTCCTACTATATATATCTTACAATTTAAGAACAATTTTTTTTGTATTTAGATCTATAGTATAATTAAAGTATTTAATTTGAATTAAAAAGCCCAGAATTCGTGAAAATTATATTATCTATTATCTATCTAGAGACAAAGAGCATTATTGGCATAATGTCTGCGTCTTATCCTAATTGTTAAAGTTAAATTATGGGCGTTGTCGATGCGACGTCGACAAATAGACGAGAAGCAAATATTGCATTCTCGCAGAAGAATCTAATCAAGACGAAAAATATATATAAGAAAATAAACAAGCTGCGCGTACTCTATGGGCCCAATAAGAGAAAGAATAACGAGCTAGTGTCTTGAAGAGAAATAGAGCAACTAACAAAGATAATAGAGGAATTGACGCGTTAACGCGTCGCTTCGTCAGCGTTGAATCGACGCATAAAAAAATATTTGAAAAGATTGAAAAAGATAACGAACAAACTCGAGAAGAAGTTAGCAAACAAAAGAGAACGCATAAATAGTTGGGCGAAAAAGATAAGCGAGATATCAACAACTTTCTCTCGAAGCTATCTTAGTCTTAGTGTTGACATCGCGTCGCCAATACGTAGTCTATGCGAGAAATTCGAGATTAAGGTCTTTATTAAAAGAGAAGAGAAAATAAAGAGAATTATAACGACAACAACAAAAAATATAGTAGAATAAGCAAGAGAGATAAACGTCGACGAGACGCTATTGACGCGAAAAAATATAGAAGCGATAAAGAGACGTTTAGACTTGCTTGTATTTAGAGTCAAAATAGAAGATAACAAGAGAATACTAGAAGAAAACGATTTTTGAACTAAAAAGATATTAGCAAACGCGAGTCTACGCGAAGCCAGCTACGTCGTAATAATATATGAAGTTAAAGTAAAAGAAATGTCTAAAAATATAAAGAAAGAGAGAGCAAAAGCATTTATCAAGATCAATAAAAGTATATATTTAAAGATAACAATCAAGAAAGTCGAGTAATTTACAAAGAATAATTAACAGAAAAGATACGCATTACTAATAGTGCGCATAATTAGCGCAAAAATAACGAACAAACTAATTGACAAGAGAGTATGTCACGAGTCGAATATAAAAATTACACAATTTTACAATCTAGATTGCAAAATATATTAGTGTCTAAAATGTTAGAAATACAATTACAAAATATACGAATATAAGAGCAATTAGAGATGCGTCTATTGCGCGCAAAATTATCGCTTAGAGTATTGCTCGCATAAACAAACTTGCGACATGTAAAAATATAAGACGTGCAAAGACATATATAGAGTCTTTAATTCTTAATGTTATAAAAGACAAATTAAAAAAGAGAGAACTAAAAGAGTTACAAGACACAAATCTATATATTATGTTGTTTGCGAACAAGAGGCGATTACGACGACAATATCGACAATATATATGGAAACACTTATTAGCTTGAAATCGCTAATAGATAATAGCTTGAAGAGAAAATTAGAACGTTCGACGAACGAAAGTCGCATGCTTAGCGTTGTCGCTTTGTTCAAAAACATTATATTGAATTACTTAGTCAAAAAATTAAGATCGAACAAATTGAATTCGACGTTAATTACGTCAATGTCGATATTATTTTCTTTAAAAGATCGAACGAATAAAGCAAGCATCTCGTAGACGCTACAAGAGACACAAGAAATTGAAGAAAAAGTTTAATGTCTTAGCAAAACGAGCTTCGAATACTACAATACAATGTTTACAAGTCTAGAAACAAAATAATAATAGCATTATTATACGAGAAAAGAATAAAAAACTATAACGTTTTGATTATATAAAAATTCTAGCAATATAGCGAAAACTTCAAGACATATTATTCGACAAGCGTCGACTTCGCGCTTAAGAATAACGAAGATAAAATCTACTTCTATATTAACAAAAGAATCGATAGCAATATCTAGCATTCGATATAGTATTTTATAAATATAAGCACAATTACGTTGCAGACATTATTTGGCGACGCGCAAACAACTCGCGAAACTATATATATTTATAAAGTATATAACGTATCTCTCAAAGATTATAAAATTGTTTACGAGAAGAGAAGTCTTTTAAACATTGAGGCAACGCTATATATAACGAGCAAATGCGTCTTGATAGAAGATTTCAATTTGTATTACTCTACATAGAGAGAATTATCTTATTTAAGACAACATCTATTGTCGAACGAGTTGATCGATATAGTAACAAATGTCGACGCATTGTTGACGCTATCTCGAGATACAATTACAAGAGATTATTAGAAATCTTAGACAACTATAGATTTGGTATTTACAATAGACAATTTTACAAGTCGATTAATACGATGCGAAATTAACAAGAAAATAAAGAATTTCTCAAATTATTTATCGATACAAACAATTATTGATCTAAGAGCTTGCGCGAAGTTTGCGCGAAGATCGCGTCGCAATTAGAAGATTATAAATAAAAAGAAGTTTACTAATACGTTGAGAAAACGAATTTCAAAGTCGCTATTAGATCAACAAGCTAGACGTTAGTGTATTAACAAGCACACGAAGCAGCTACTTAAGACACTTAAGAAAACGATAAAAACTTCTACTCTATAGGCGAGATCTTATAAGATGGCCAAAATAAGATAGACGAAAGAGTGCACGAATATTGTCAAAAATATGCAACGAATAAGAAGAAGTTGTCGCATTGCTAGCGACTAGACGAAGTATATTAGAGCGTGCGATAGAAAGAACAAAATTATTAGAAAACAAAAGCGCAACAAGTATCGAGAGACTATGCAAAACGTAGAGTAATTCTCGAAAAGACTATTTGAAGTCGCAAAATAAGTTAGAAACGCAATTGCGAACACGTTGATTTAGACGACAATTTCTTCTCTAGTTAGACAAAAGCGTCTCGACGTCGCTACGACGACGCAAAACAAGATCGAGACAATATTTTAAACTTATTTTTTGTTGTCTTCAAAAATCTCTATGCAAAATACGAAAGACTTTGAATATCTACTCTCGATAGAGAACGACGCTTCATTAACGTATCGCGAGATCAAACAAACTATATACAAAACGACATTAGACAAAGCTTTAAAACACACGAGATACACAAATCGAATAGTGCGTAGACTTATTGACAACGCATCAAAACAAATACGCTCTCTTTTTAAAAGATATTTTTAGAAGAGAATACAATCAACTTAGTTCAAAAGCGCGACTACAATAGTATTGCGAAAATCAAACAAGAAAGACTATTTTAATGCAAAGACATATAGATCAATCGCGCTACTTAACACGCTAAACAAGATACTAGAGTTTATTGTATCGAAATGTCTACGTAGCGTTGTCGAGACGTGCGATTCGATCTCAAATACTTAGATAAAAGTTTGCAGATATAGATTAACGAACACGATCTTGCAATTAATTACTAAAAAGATACACACAATATAGAGCGATACAAGAAGAAAAATAGTCTCGCTATTAAATTTAGATAGAGAGAGCGCGTTCGACAATATAACGCACAATTGACTTCTACACAATATGCGAAAAAGAAGAGTTCTCAAGTTGTTTTTTGAATTTGTAGAGAACTTTTTAAAAGATCGACGCATTACAATTACAATCGATAACTATACAACGACAAAGCGCAAGATAAACGTTGACATATCTTAAGATTTTTCGCTATTGTCAATATTATATTTGTTTTACAACGCGAACTTGTTAGAGATATGCGATAACATCAAATTGAGAATTAGCTCTACGAATTTCGTAAACAACGTTAACATTCTAATATACGAGAAGTTAATAGAGCGTAATTGTAGAGTTTTGAGCAAGATCTACGATAGATGCGAGCAATAATCAAAAACGTATAGTACAAAATTCTTAAAAACAAAATACGAGCTAATTTATTTCTTGAGAACTTTCAAGTAATTCAATATAAACGTCGACGTAGCGTTGACGAAACACTAGATAGATTCGAAGATCAATATTAGAATTTTAAGAATTTAATTGAATTCTAAACTAAGATAGACGACTTACATACGTTATGTCGAAGCAAAGTTAATAATTAGACAAAAAGTTATGCAAACAATTATTAGTTTTACCTAAGACTCGTCAATAATAGTTGAAAAGCAAATATATTTTGCGATAGCGCAATTCTTGCTTAGTTACAATCTTGCAATATAATATACGTCAAAAGAAATAAAGAGTTATTGAAAAAATCTAAATGCTAAGCTAAGATTAATACAAGAGAAAGCGTTGCAACAAATTATTGACGTCTATTGAGCAACGTCGACAAAGATACTACAAATAAAAACGAATACGACATCGATAAATATCTATCTACGAAAGCTAATTTAAAGATTGATAACAAATATAGACTTACAAGTATTAGACGAAGTTATTACAATAGCAATGCGTTGCATTCGCAATAATTTAATTTTAAAAAAAGATCAAAAATCAAAATTGCGTAAAATACTCTTGTAGCTAAAGCGAAAGTAAATAGAGAAGATATTCGAACGTACAAAGATAGAGCGAAGCTAATCGTATACGACAACTTCTTGGATTAAACTATTGAGAGTAGTTATAATTGCAAATAAGAAAATGTTTATAAGATAGCACAACGACGACGTATTCGCGTCGAGATAGAGAGTCTACTTAAATAATAGCAACAACAAGAGCGATATTACAACGACTACAATCGAAGTCAACTAAAAGCTAGAAAAGAGACTAAAAGATTCGACTTTGACTATTATTTATTACGAAAAACTAAAAGATCTAGTTGCGAATGCGAAGCGTCTCGCGAGCGTAACAACGACGAATCAATAATGTTATAGAAAGATATACAAGATATATAGCAATAGTTAGATCTCTCTAAAAACGATAAAGACTATAAAATCAATAATAGATCAAATACGCTTGCGACGAGTTTAAGCTACATACAAGAACATTAGACGTCGAGAAACTATACTAAAACTACATTGAGTAACAGAACACGCTAAAATGCTCGAAAA
>JAABUL010006158.1_pt1 | contig 14120 bp, 16 predicted proteins | sample 5559151 | NCBI WGS metagenome assembly JAABUL01 (sample SAMN10711876, study PRJNA513368) | rock metagenome | isolation source: Antarctica rocks | place: Antarctica: Victoria Land, Pudding Butte sud | reverse complement strand
ATACCTCCCCCGACTCCTACTCCGACTTCTCGACCGGCTCGAATAGCTCGAATAGCTCGGACTCCTCCTCTTCCTCCCCCCACCCCCTCTCGGCGGGCTCTCCCTCCTACCTCTCCCTCCGCCTGCCCTCCTCGGCGGCGTCCTACTCCTCGACCTCGACGAAAACGACCTCGTGCGCGACCTTGGCGATCGCGACCTCGTGCGCGAGCGCGGCCGATAGTTATTTGCATCTCGATCTCTTGGCGCTGGTCTGCCTGCATATCTCCTCGGCGGGGAGTCGTACCGCCTAGGAGGCGAATCATAACGCCTGGGCGGCGAGTCGTAGCGCCTAGGCGGTGGGGAGTCGTAGCCTCGTCGCGGCGGCGGTGGGGGCGAGCGGTATCGCCCTCCTCCGTAGGAAGGTGGTGGTGGTGGGCCTCTGTAGGTTCCTGGGGGCGGGCCACGGTCTTGATAGGGTGGTCGGCCGGAGCGGGCGGGCGGAGGCGAGCGCGAGAATTTGCGGCGGGGCAGGACGATGGAGACGCTAATGAGGGCGCCGTCGAGCTGGGCTTCGTGCATGTGTGCGATGGCGGCTTCGGCGTCGGGGGAGGCGGTGTAGATTATGTAGGCGGTGCCGCGATTGGTGTTGACTGCGGGCCAGGGGGTGGTTAGTGAGAAGATTGATGGGGGTAGTTTAGGGGGCGGGATGAGGGGAGGGTACATTGTTTGTTCATCGGAAGCTCGAGATCGCGTATGCTGCCGTAGGTGCCGAAGATTTCGCGGAGATGGCCTTCGTGGACGTTCTTGGTCAATCGCTCGACGACGATCTGTGCCTTGTCAGCCCGACTTTCGTGCAGATATTGGGAGATCGATGTACCTTCGAGCTGCGAGGCTTGGGACTCCCTTTGCTCTGACTACGCGAATGGCTCCTGTCCCCAGGCTCTCGCGCCCTGCTTTTGCTTCGTGAAGGAGACCGCGAATGGCTCTTGCTGTACGATCGCCCGTCCCTGACGCCATTGCGCTTGCTGCCCGCGCGTACTAATGGGGCCCGGCTAGGTGTGCGTGAGCGCGAGCCGGATCGAGGAGATATGGAGCGACGGGGCGAGGAGCGATCGCGAGGAAGTGATTGAGGCTCGGGTACTGTTGGGGTGTGAGAACGCGTGCGCGAACGACCGCGCTCTGGTAATGGTGAGGCCATTGAGCGAGGTAGCTTTGTTCAAGGGATACGAGCGACTAATGAAATTACTGCTGCATGTTTATTGATGCTCGACACAATTGCAGTCGATCAGATGTTGTGGTATTCAACTTGCAAGATGAAGTCTATGAACGCCAGATCGGCCCGGGCTATTCAGCCCTACAAGGCCGAGAGCGAAGCAACTATAAAATCTATTGGTATGCCTTACGATGTTGGGTAGAAGATGCACTCCTACCAATTCTGGGTATAATAAGCAATAGTAATGCCACCAAACAATTGGAAAAAGTGCACGCAAACTTTAGGCCTTGGGACATGAACCGAAGAAAGGCTCATAGTAAGCGGAATTCATTCAACGCCTACTGGCCCTCCATTCTTCATATCCCTGTAATTGTTCTGCGCTGACGCCCTTCTCTGTGACCTCAATCGCCTTCATCAGCTGCTCCATGGTGACGTTCGTTTTTGCCGGCTTCTCGCCTGACTCTAAGCATAATTCCATGGCGGCTTTCCCGGCTTTCTGGCATATATCCACTATTTCAGCCCCTGAGAAGCCTTCCGTAGCTCTGGCTAGCTGAGGAACATCAATATCGTCAGCATGGTTGACCTTCCGTAGCCTGATAAACAGAATCTTCATCCTTGCATCAAGGTCTGGTAGACCAATATAGAAAAGCGTAGAGAATCTGCCAGCACGTATCAAAGCAGGGTCAAGTATCGCAGGCTTGTTCGTGGCGGCAAGCACAACAACTCCCTTCAAGTCTTCGATACCGTCAAGCTCGTTGAGTAATGTTGTGAGAACATGCAGACCTCCTTGACTTGTGTCTCTCGATGCCCCGAGTGCATCGATTTCGTCAAAGAAGATAATACTAGGGCTCGCATTTCGGGCCTTGCGGAAAACCTCACGAACCGAACGCTCCGACTCCCCTACATACATGCTAAGTAGTTCTGCACCTTTCACAGCAATGAAGTTGAAGTCGGCTTCGGTAGCCAATGCCTTGGCAATAAGGGTCTTCGAGCAGCCAGGAGGTCCGTACAAAAGAAGTCCGATTTTCGGATCTTGACCCGTGCATTTCATTAAACCAGGGTACTGCAACTCCTGAGCTCGGGCAACGAGATCATGCCGATGGTGCACGTACCTTGAGAGGCCATTCTACTGCTTTCTGCAGATTATTTTTTACCTCGTCTTGTCCTCCTATATCGCTCCACCTAACGTGTGGAGTCTCCAAGAATACTTCTCGCATGACTGTCGGTCTTATCTCCAGCAGTGCGGCGTTGAGATCACTTTCTGTGACAGTTGTATTCATTTCTGAACTGGCCACGCCGTTTGTCTTCGTTCTGGCATCCCTCGATCGCAACTTCCAAAGTCGAATTTTTACCTTCTCTATTGCTCGAAAATAGAGCCTGAGTAGATCTGCACCAACGTAGCCATGAGTCCGCTCACCTATGTACTGTAGTTCTGGGGATTCTGCATCTTTTGATAGACCACTGATAACCTTAAGGATCTCGATACGTGCTTTAGAATCTGGCACCGTCGTTTCAACTTCAATTGTGAAGCGGCCCGGGGTTCTGAGATCGTCATGGATGCTGTTGAGGCTCGTAGTTGCCGCAATTACCAAAGTGCGAGCGTCACTAGAGCCATCAATTTCTGCACGCAGGACACTCGTCAAGTCCACGCTAGGCAAGGAGGTTTGAGGTAGCAACTTCCCGCAAATATCTTCCAGTCGATCTATTACAATCACGCTGGGCTGATCAAGCCGGGCCTCTGAAAAGGTCTGACGTAGATTCTTCTCACTCTCGGCCTGACCTTTGCCAGTAACCTGCAGGCGGAACGCTCTGCTCCCGCCGATCTTGGCGATGTGATCCAGTATTAACGTCTTTCCAGTGCCAGCAGGACCGTGGATAAGGATGCTACCCCAACGAAAAGGAGGATTGGTGGGGAATTCAACCTTGCCTAGTGGGGAATTACTACAGGCGTTCAAATTGTCGTTGATTTCCATGATTTGACGATCGAGACCAGCAATGTGATCGTTCAAGATCTCCAAAGATCCATGTTCGGATGATGAAGACACTTCATTTTGACTACCTGTGGTCTCAACGTCCACTTTGACATCTGAATCAGGCGTCAACCGACACATTCCGGCATTCACAGACCCGTTTATTGAAGCCACCATGAAGGATCTCTTTTGATGTCTAGCTTCCACCTCCAACACCATGCCAGGACAGAGGTACTCAGCCCGCCTTAAAGCATCCTCTGCTATCCAAGCCCAGTGTGGTCGATCTGTAAAAGCCATTGTCTCTTTGATATTTGGGTTGAAACTTTCTTCCAGAGTGACAGACCCAACAGTTGTAATCGAGTCCTTAAACGCTTGAATTGAGATGTGGTCGCCTAATTTGAACCCATGAATAGCTTGAATGGTAGGTGAGACTTGAACTACGGAGTCTTGGATTTTTGCGTTGTCACGGGCGATGGCCAATCCAGACGTACCCTGCAGATCTCGTATCTGGCAGATTTCTCCAGGGCGGAGTCCATGCAGTAGTAGGTTTCCTGGTGAGAGATAGATCCAGAATGCATCTTTGAGATCTGTTCGAGGAGCTTTCGGTGGCGGACGCACAATGTAGCTTCGATTATCTGCCATTACTTCGCGAAGCATATTCGTCCGGATCTCTACGACTGCTAACGCTGTGATTATGTGAGATCTCCGATACTGCTTCCCACTACCTCAGCTGGCAAAGGAAGTCAACGGATAACTCCAAGTACCTAATCGACTCCACGCGTGGCTGACTAACTTTTTTCATACATGTATCTTTCGGTAAGTTTACTGTAATATACTCGCACGCAACGGGCCCAACAGAAGCAAGCCTCACCAACGAGTCAGTCAAACCCATATATATACGTCTCACCCACAGGCGCTTGTTTACAGTTTCATGCGAAGCTGGACGCCGAAAGGGCTTCGCATATTCTCGCCAGCGTCCAAGCTACATCATGCTCCACTGAAGCCCACATTCGATATTAGAAAGCACATCAGCCCAACGCCCAAAGACGCTCGGAACAATGCAGCACACTACAAACACAAAGCCTCAAGGCTGGTCAAGGAGGTCAAGGAGTTCGCGCGGTCTCAGCTTCCAGTTGCCAAGGACACTGCAGCAAAGCAGGAACAGCAACCCCAAGACCTCGTCCGGAAGATCATCTTTGGAGCTGATACGGATGACAATATCGCCGCCTACGAGCAACGACACCAGAGGTTCCTCGAAGTTCTAAAAGGCGCAAGGGAGTCTGGAGGAAATGGAAGGATCGAAGAGCGGGGGATCAATGCGGTCGGAAGGGCTTCAAGCATCCAGAACAATCGGGACAACTCAGCTACTGAGGAAACAAAAGTACCACACGAGAAGCAGGACGGCAAACCTCAGATTCACCGCCGAGGATCATTCTTCGCCCAGACAGAATCTTTGAGCGCTTCTCGTCGGTCCTCGAATCTTGTCAGAATTAACAGGCAATCCCCTGGAAAGTCAAAAACCATCGAAAAGGTTTTCTTTGATGCGCAGGCTTCTGAAGGCTCAGAGCCTGTGCCTTTTGTTGGACCAAATTCTTGGTCCCGAATATCATTGAGAAAAGTGAAGTCTAACGAAGACCGGTCGATCAACAAGTCAGCTATTGTAAAGGAAGATCGAGCCAGTGGTAGCAATGAATCTCAAGGCGTATTCAAGCGTCCATCCTCGGAAACCGCAGATGACACAGACGCCCATCCCGGCGATCACGAGACTTCAATTTCTGACTTCAAAAAAGATCAAGATGGATCTCAGCTCCCCCTGGCGGTCAACAAGGAAAACAAGGGGCTGTGGAGATATTATCGTCTATCTTCAAGAGCAGTACAGCGTTCAGAATTCGAATCGGTGGCTCCAGATATGACCAGCGAGAAAAAGAAGCCTTCGAAAAGGATTCCGAAACCAAAGGTGTCTCTCTTCGAAGAACTCTTCCCCGAAGAAGCTAGGAAGGAGAGTGCCAGTGAGAAAGAACCGAAGCCACAAAATTTGAATATCCCAAAGCTGTCTCTGCCTATACTCGATGAGGATGACTCATTTGGCGACGAGTACACGCGAGGTCGCACAGCAGACAACGACAAAGCCAACGCTGCCTCCAAAGATGCTCTGCGATCCTGGAACCCCTCAATACTGGTTCTTCAAGTCGCCAGCCCGTCCCTGATCGACAGTGACTTCCGCCGGATCGCTCCCAAGGGCCAGCACATCAGCGAGTGGACTGGCCCTGGGGATTACTTTAAAGGTACTCCAAGGCTTCCCCCCCTGCCACCCCAAAAGCTAATCACCCCCACCCAGTGATCCCCAGCCGCGACCCCAAAACCCTCAAACAAGAAACCCACTACTTCCTCGTCTTTCCCAACCCAGCCTACGCGCAAACCTACCAGCACCACGTCCAGCACCTCCACCGCCTCGCCCTTACCCACACCCCAACCTCCATCGAATCCCCCATGCCGCCTCCAAAAGGCATGCTCCTCCAAGGCGACGACGTCCACACCCTCCTCCAAGACTACACCCTCTGCCCACCCTCCCAGAAACCCTCGCTTGTCCATCTCTCCCCGCCGCTCTCCGCCGACCCAAGACGCCTGCTCCGCAACCACGGCTACCCGGAGATCACGCAGCCCGTGGACAAAACCGGCCGTGCGGTTCTTTTCTGGGTCGAGGGCTTTGTGCCGGCGCTGGAGCAGGTGCAGCAGCTTGTTACGCGCGATGGGCGCCATAGGGGGATGGCGTGGGCGCTGCTGAACGGCAAAGACTCGATTCAGCAGATTGATCCTAGTGGCGGCAGCAAGGACAGCAAGGACAGCAATGACGAGGATGATGTTCCAGATGCGGATGAGCAAGCGGGGATGGAGAGGGAAGGAGCGTCCGGAGAGAGACAGGCGTTCAGGGATTACGCGCGGCGCACGAGGATCCGATGGACGATTGCGTTTGAGGACGAGAATGAGGCGAGGAGGTTCGTGCGGAGATGGCATTTGCGGCCGTTTGTGGGAGCCTATAGGGGCGATCATGCGCCGTTGGTGCATGCGGAGTTTCTGTGGTGAGTTTGGGGTGTGGCAGTGAAGCTCGCGGCAGCGGGAATTTGTAATATCAGATCGTACATCGCGATGATTACCCTGTCATTTACAGACCACTCTCTGCTTTGCAATGTAGATTGTTCCTTCTATGGTCTTGGATGCTCAGGAGTGTGCAGTGTACACGATCCGTATCAACGTAAAGCCACTGCCTGCCTACAATGCTCGGAAACGCAGAATGTGCCCATCTATGATACCGCAAGTGACAAGCCGGGTATGACAACCCCATCAAGCACCTCAATCAGTGCTGTTCGGCTGGCCCCACACACAGAGCCCGTAATTCCGGACAGGCAATCCCCCTTCCTACGCCCCTACGCCAGAACAGTGCTCCCACCCTCCTCCCACCCCCTACCTCTCCCCCCTCAACAGCACTTCCCCCCCAAACCCCCCAACCCCCCGGTCCCCCCCCCCATCTCCGCAACATTAACCCCCTGCCCCCCCTGGCCCGAGCCTGCCCCCCCTCCCTCACTCTTACTCGTATCAACAATGCGCTTCTTGATATCGGCCGCGAGGCTGTAAAAGGCCTTCTCGACGTTGATGTTGCTCTTGGCGCTGACCTCCATGAAGGGCACGCCCAGCTCGGCGGCGAGCTGCTGCCCGCGCTCGGTGCTGACGGCGCGCTTCTCCTCCCAGTCGCACTTGTTGCCGATGAGGATCTTGTTCACGCTCTCGGTGGCGTGCTGCTCGACGTTGGAGAACCAGGTGCGGATATCTGGACGGGGGGGGGGATTAGCTTTCTAAAGGCATAGAAGGAGTCATAGCGGCTCGTATCCTTCTGAACAGTATACCCCAAATGCACAAGACAGGCAAGCTCAGCGGCACTCTTCATGCCAGACCGATACTAGGGGATGGGGTGGGGGCAACATACTGTTGAAACTTCGCTCATCCGTGACATCATAAACCAGCAAGATGCCCATCGCGCCCCTGTAGTACGCCGTCGTGATGGTCCGGAATCTTTCCTGCCCCGCGGTGTCCCATATCTGGAGCTTGACGCGCTTGCCGTCGAGCTCGATGGTGCGGATCTTGAAGTCGATGCCGATGGTCGTGATAAAGGAGGGGGTGAAGGAGTCTTCGCTGAAGCGCAGGAGGCAGCAGGATTTGCCCACGCCGGAGTCGCCTATGAGGAGGAGCTTGATCTGGGGTGGGTTAGGGTGATGAGTGATAGGGAGGGGGTGGGGAGGTGGGATAGAGGAGAGGGAAGGGGAGGGTGCACGAACGAGGAAGTCGTAGTTGCGGGCGCCGGCCATGGTGGTGGTGGAGGTGGAGAAGTTGTCGGTGGAGGGTATAGGGGAGGAAGCTCAAGGCTTCGGCGAATCGAGGTTTGCTGCCAACAGGGCAGGAAAATGGACGGTTTGTCGTTGCTGAGTGTGTGCTCAAGAATATCACAAAGATAGGATCTTGTTGCTGGTGACTGAACCAGGAAGGGTGCGCTTGTTCTTGCAGGTGGTATGGTGTATCGTGCGTCGACAGGTTGAGGTGAGCGATGGTTGATGATGTTGGGTTTTTGGGTGATCTTCGGATCGCTCCCAGGATCCATGTCCCGCGTCACAAGCCACCCCTGGTCACTGGCAGTCACCGAATTTGATGGTCTCTCTTTCACTACTTTATTGTCCTGAAGACAATATTTGAACAGCATAGATCCAGAATTCAAGGATCTGAGGGACTCATCTACATTAGAGCGAACGTGTGAGTAGCTCAAGCCCATAGGATGATTGACATATATATCTTCTTATAAATCTGATATCTGCTTTCATCATTGTTCATTTTCGACGCCTGGCTAGATGCATCCCAACGCTATGCTACTAATACATGTATCTCTCACACTGATGACGCTCACTCTAACCACTTTCCATAAGACCACCGGATCCTATCCACCACACGAAGTTGGCGGTCCACACCGGTTCTAATGTCAACCAGATCATTAATTTCCTCGAGGAACTCGGCATGGATTTCCCCAGGTAGTACACGTCCGGCTCTCTGCCGTAAGACGTGAACTTCACAGAGCAGCAACCCGTGTTCTTTGTATGACAGCATGCCATTGTTTGACGGCGTCGAGGCGCTGAGGATTCGATCAATGTTCCTGGATGGCCAGTCAGCAGAGGGTAATTGATCACTGACTTGAGATACTGACCTCAGAACGCGAATCATCTGGCCCTGCTGCTTTCCTTTGATGCCACCTCTACGGCCCTTCAGGACGCCGCTGAACCAGCGCGAAACCCCTAAGCAAACCAGGACCCCAGGTGTCAAACCCACGAACCTAGAGAAGGCTTAGCGAGTGAAACGAAGAAGAACAACTAGGACCACAAACCCAAACACCAGTTCTTGGCTTTTCAGAAGTGCATCAATACCGCTCATAGCGACCTCGACATCGACCTTAGTTTTCTGTATCTGGATGAGCAACGCTCGAATCAAGTTACCGCGCACGGTGCCAATGAATGGGTTCCGCAGATCGTTCTCGTAAGCTCTGAGAACCGGCGTAAGATCCCCTTCCCGTACTTTTGCGCGAACCTTCGCAAGCTCGGCATCACCTAAGGGTGCACCGCCGGCCGTGTCAGGGATATCTTTTGCGAACTCAACGACCATGCGTTCAAGGCTCGCTCGATCGCCCTCTAAGCTCTCTTTGCTCATGATGGCAATTTCACTGTCTTTGTCATGGCGAATGGTCCCAACGATTCTCTTCACGGGCTCTACGACCCAGTTGTACCAGAAGTCGGTAGTGGTGGTTCCAACATCCCGAACCCAGGCTATGATATCTGCCTTTCTGTTGATCAAGATGCGGAGTAAGGTACTCGACGAGAGGACAAGTGCTGTCGCAGGAAGCCAGTATCGAACAACGCGAGAAGGCCTACCATACGTGGCTGTCAGCGTTTCAGACTTGCTGGCTTGCTCTGGGACGTGGACTTGAAGAATATTCTGGAGGCGATTGGCGAGCGTCACCACGCTTGAACTTGTCTGGCCGTCGTCCGAGTTGCGTGGGGATAATTCTGGATCATTTTCTACGCTAGCAAAGACACTGTCTTCAAACTCGCTCAGCCCCATCCCAACCGCAGTGACTTGCCTTATAGTGGTTTCCATCAGTACCACGCTCTTCATCACGATAGTCTTCCATTCCTCTCTTTCATCTTCCGATCGACCTTTTGAGACAATAGAGCCATCGTCGTCAACGTCGAATTGCAACCCCTCGTTCATTAGCACACCAAGCCCACAAGCATTCATTTCTCTGTAGCGTCTCAACTGTCTCCGATGTGAGCGGGCTTCCTCTCGACATAAGTTCAGGGGCGATATAACCCTCGACTGAATGTCGGCCAGGGAGCGGTCACGCACGGTGTCCTTGACTAGCCCATAGAAACGTCTCCAGCGTGCCGAGACAGGGATAGTATCTGCTGTTTCACTTCGATCGTTATGTACGGTGGCCTGAAGTCGCCTCCAAGCTTCTTGATATACCTCGTTGCTCCATTTCAGTAAGCGCCATGGGGACGTTTGAACATAGTAGAGGCTCGTATTGATATAGGAAGCAAGCACTTCATCCCAATACCATATATCGCTGTTCAGGGGTATCGTTTGATCCAGCAAGGTGTCGAGTATCAATCCATAGGTCTGCGCCGTAGCCTTGCTGAGTAGCAGCCATTCCAGCTCCTGCTCGTAGGGTGACGCTTGCCCTGCTCTGTCCCATAAGCCTGTTGATGCAGATACTCCTAACAGCTGACTGTGCTCCAGGAATGATTGAATGCTTGCAGAAGGTAGTATTGTGCGAGATGATGGCGTTATCGATAGCGACTTGATGGCGAGCTGTAGCTGTACGGCGCGGGCCAAATCCGGCGTCTCCGCCTGGTTCCCGGACGCATTCGTGGAGCTGATGACGGGCGAAAGCGGTGCGTGTGGTACTTTGGAGAAGTGCAATCGGTCAAAATAACTGTCGATATGGCGGACATGGCTATGACACAAGTCAGCTGGCTCGCAAAGAACGTTGCGCCAAGCATACTCTACCACGAACGACATGATGGGGCAAAGAAATAGCTAGCCTGCGCACAGGCTATATGATTTCCTATTACATTATCGTCTTGCTGACCCGCCAAGTATAGCTTTGGCGCTCGATGTATGCTTGCGATGTATGAGCAGCCAAGACACATTTCGTCACTTCGGAGAAAGACAGCAGACAGCGGAATGGTTCCATCTCCCCCCTGCACGCCTAGATTCCCGGTATTGCGGTTACCCGGTCATGATTGGCTCTACGCATTCCTGCCGTCAGCCCACTTCTGTCAGTCCACTTCCGGGTCCTGGGACTGCCGGTGACGGACCCTGGATCGTGCTTTGCGCCTCCACAAAATGATGTTGAGCCGTTCATGGACTATAGATTTCTCCCTTGATACCAGCTTCGCCCACTTTGCCGTTGTTTCTCGTGCCTCTTGCCGCCATAGGCACGCCCTCCACAATGTACGAATGTCTCTGGATAGTCTTTGCGACGCTCTACTGACCAGCTCAATAGGAATTCGACATTGCCCTTGTTCACCGCGCCCCAAGAAACTTACTGGGGCCAATTCGAGGACGTTTCCAGATACAATGTGCATCTCAATCTCTTTGAGCGACTATGGGCGGCCTGGTACGCCTATATGCAGAACGATGTCCTGGCCACAGGCATCCTGTCCTTCGTAATGCATGAGCTCGTCTACTTTGGCCGCTCGATACCTTGGGCGATCATTGATCGCATTCCTTACTTCAACAAGTACAAGATCCAGAACGTATGTTTGTAGAGCTGCATCTCAATGGCATGTCTAGATGGATTCAAGCTCACAATTGCGTAGCAAAAGATACCTACAGCCCAAGAGCAGTGGAACTGCGCCAAGTTGGTCCTGTTATCCCACTTTACTGTTGAGCTGCCGCAGATCTGGTGCGCAAATCCCTCGACTTTGGATCACTCAAATAGCCTGCAGCTCACGTCAAACACAGGCTCTTCCACCCTCTGGCCCAATACTTCGGCCTCGCCACCGGCATCCCCTTGCCTCCAATCCTCAAAATAGCTTACCAAATAGCCATCTTCTTCGTCATCGAAGACACATGGCACTACTGGTCGCACCGCGCCCTTCACTGGGGCCCGCTCTACAAAAACATCCACAAGATCCACCACCAATACTCGGCCCCCTTCGGCATGGCCGCCGAATACGCCTCCCCAATCGAAGTCATGATCCTCGGTCTCGGCACCATCAGCGCCCCTATCCTATGGTGCGCCGTCACCGGCGATCTGCATATCCTGACGATGTACATCTGGATCGTGTGCCGACTGTTCCAGGCAATCGACGCGCACAGCGGGTATGAGTTCCCGTGGAGTTTGCACCATTTCTTGCCGTTTTGGGCAGGTGCCGACCATCATGATGTGCATCATGAACGGTTCATTGGCAATTACTCGAGTAGTTTCCGGTGGTGGGATACACTGCTGGATACGGAATCTGGGCCTGAGGCGTCGAAGAAGAGAAGGGAGCGGAGAATGGCGAAGGAGGCGAAGAAGGCGCAGTAAGTCCACAAGGGAGTGTGTGCAGGATTCCCGCCTCGGGTGGGTACCATAATGACAACGTACTTTTCGAGCGCACAGAGCGTGCCCTTCCTGCAGCATAGATAGCGAGCGAGTTCCGCATAGATGATCAGCGGCGATTGGTATAATTGGTCTCATGGCCTTCATCAGACACCTCTCTAATACCAACGCTCACTTTCTCACGCACAGAAAATCACGCTCGCTCTCGCTTCCAAACAGCATCACGTATTCTTCCCCTTCCCCATCTCCTCCGCAATCTCATCGCACGCCCTCGCCATTTCGGTATCCTTTACTGTCAGTGCCCGCGCGCTATGCGTCGTCCATTTGATGGTGACTTTATTGTAGACCTGCGACCGAATCAGCTCTCCCTCCCCTCCCCCTTCCCTCCCTTTCCTCCCCCTCACCCTCCCCCATCCGTCCCCCACACAAACACACACAAACTCACATTCCACCACTCAGGATGATGTCCCACCCTTTCGCTCCTCGCCGCCACTAGGCCCATGAAACCCCACGCCTGCGTGAAGTTCTTGAATTTGAAGTCTTTTTCGATGGCGGCGCCGGAGGGGGTGAGGCGCCAGCTGTGCGGAGGAATTGGGGGCGAGGGGGAGGGGGTGGAGGAGGTGGAGGTGATAAGGGGGCGGGGAGAACGTATCAGGCGGAGGGATCGAGGGGTGAGGCGGAAGAAGGGAGGGTGGAGGCTGGGGAGGGGGGCCATGAGATTGTGCTGTTGAGAGGGGCTTTAGGAAAGCATTATGGGATTTGTGAGGCGCGTTATGTAGATGCTCTGCGACATTTACTCCTAGGGAATCCAAGGCCGTCGGGGGCTTGTTTTAGGCGGCGTGGGACGGTGCAGGCGGGGGCTTGGCGGTGGCATGACTTCGTCCCCCGTCTTCTTGCCTGCACAGGATAGCGACATTCCAACACCAGGATTCTCTTTGGGAGCTTCAGGGTCCTGGGCTGGGATAAAGCGGCATATCAACTTGAGAAGCAGCGTGTAATGCCCAAGCAGCAAACACGAACTCGTGACAAGATATGTGGATACTTCTGCAAAGTGCCTGGAAAAGCAACTCATCGAACGAATATACATTAGGGTTGGAAGCAGGAGTGTCCAAGTCATTAATACCTTAGAGTAAGACTCTAACATCAGAAGCGACAACCTAGGCCCAGGGATTCCTTCCGCTACATCACTTATCGGTAGTTGTTCAGACTGAGGGGTTGGTGCAAGAGTTGCTATGTCAGCATCGACGGTGACCTTCGGTGGCATGCTTAACTTCACCAAAGTAATCGGATTATAAGTAAGCTCGGGTGTACGTGGATTCAAGCTAGACTGACCGTTCGGGTCGGGTCGGTTCCAAAAGTCGGAACCGAAAACCGAGCTATTAATAAAGGTTACCTCGATATTCAGAATGTGGTTCCCCCGAGCAACTTTTGAAAATCAGTTTTTTTTTTCGACGTCGGATTGCAAACACCACCCATTCCTCAACACCAACACTATTTTTCTACATAAAATTGATCTCGAATAGAAATACTATATCTAGAAACACTTTGATAGCACTCTTGTTTCTTAATTCAACTTGAGACAAAAGTTATGTGTGTAATTGCGTTTTTCAAAGCTTCGCCTCGGCACATTTTGGGTACCCCACCAAGCCCCCACCAAGCCCCAATCAAGCCTCCACCAAGCCTCACCAAAAAGTCTTCGCATAGCAATAGCTAAACAACATCGCATCTATAGTGCTCAAAATTGAAGACGTTCGACGAACACAATATTAGCAGTAGTTAGATCAGCTTTTTAGTAATTTAGATGCGTTGGTGTTGAGGGGTTGATGGTATTTGCAATCCCGGGTCGAAAAAAAAAAATGGTTTTCAAAAGTTGCGGGGGGGGAACCACATTCTGAATATCGAGGTACTATGTATAGTAACTTTTCTCGGGTCGGTTCCAAATTTCCAATAATTGGAACCGAAACCCGAATCTTGGCACGATCACGTGATAAATTCGGGGCCGCGCGGTCAGTCTAATTCAAGCGTAGGTACATTACTTTAAAGTAAATAGTTCCTGAATTCATCCTGACACCCTCTTGAGTTTCATAATTTTCTTTCTTGAACCTTACTTACTTAATCGAAGCTCAAGCATTTCACGCCATAACGACTAGAAGCCTGAGGTGGCAGGTGGGAGAATAAGAAGCCATGCATTACACAGAAATAATATCTGCTCTCGCAGTGGTCTACTTGATCGTAAGTTTAAAGCTCTTCTTGGGGCCCAACGGTTGCTAAACCTCTGCGCAAGTATATTGTGAATCGCATCATCTACAATCTCATC
>JAABUL010006156.1_pt1 | contig 14122 bp, 20 predicted proteins | sample 5559151 | NCBI WGS metagenome assembly JAABUL01 (sample SAMN10711876, study PRJNA513368) | rock metagenome | isolation source: Antarctica rocks | place: Antarctica: Victoria Land, Pudding Butte sud | reverse complement strand
TCCGTCCGGAGCCATGATTTTCACCCGCCAGCACGGGCGAAATTAGCCCAAGCCGCCATCCACATTCGCTTCAACCGCAAAAATCGCCCAGCCAGACACGATCCGCTCAAATTTCCGCATCCTGTTAACGGCATCATGGGTGCGTCGCGTTGCAATCGCGAGACCGGCCACTGGCAGAGCACCTACATCTCGGGTCGGTCGGACATCGCCCTCCTGCGGTCACTCCGCGATGGCCGCCGTAGCCGGGTCGCAGTGCAGACCCTCATCCTGCACGAGGACGAGGGTCTGAGGCTGGACAGCTGCACCTATTCAACCAGGCCGGCGTTCCGCTTCTACCGGCGCACCGCTATCTCAACCCGAGCGGCCTGACGACAGCCGAGCCGACGCCATCGCAATCAGTTCGTCGTCGTCGGCCGCCGCACTCCGCGCCATCCACGGCTGACCTTGGCGAGCAAACTGGACGGCGCGAGCCACCCCTTCGGCTTGCTCCGCGATGCCGTGTGCAATCAGCCCTAGCTCAGTTGCCCGCACCATGGCGGTTGCCGCACGATTCTGCAGCCACTCGGCCGCACTCTCGCCCGCTTCGATGGCGATAACGGCCCGCTGCCGCGCGGCCGTCGCCTCCGCCCGCGCCGCAACCGCCTCCCGAGCCGCGGTGATCGCGCGCGCGACAACTGGCTGCACCAAGCTGCCAAGGAACGCTGCCGATGGCCGGGCACCCCGTGGAGTCTCGGTCTCGATGTAAGCCGCGGTCTCCCGGTCCGCATCAGCCTGCAACATGGATGACGGCGGCTCGAAACCAAACGCGTCAGCGTTCGCAAGCAACACAAGCAGGTCCGGCCGGATGTCGCGCAACAACTCCATGGATGGCCGAGCGCACTGCTCCACCGGAAAGCGGACCACGTTTGTGGTTCCGCCGAGACGCTCGAAAGTCATCATACTGCCTCCAGCTCGTCGGGGACATTCAATACTTAGACAATACACGAGTCGTGTCTGAACCGTAAAAGCGTTCGCATGTCATGGCAAGGCTCTACGCTTCGCCTCTGATAGCCCCGACTGCATCAACGATGGAGATCGACATGCAACGGCTACGTCCCCAGCGAGAAAACTACATCCCGCCCCACGCCATCGAGCGGGTCGACCCGTTCTCGAACGCGATCGCCTATTCTCATACCGATCGAGGCGGCCAATACGTCGCCCTCGTCTTCGTGGGTCGGCAATCGCGACCGACCGTGTTCCTCCGCTATCGTCAGGAGACCGATCGGGACCACGCCATCGATTGCGCCTTCGAGGGCGCCCGAGCGCGTCTCCAGACGAAGGCCGAGCGATGCAACGCCCGCACCGCCACCAACCAGCTCGAATGCAGCGACATTCTCTCGACCAACTGGGGCTACGAGCAGACAAACCTCGAGTTCTTCGAGGTGATCGCCTGTCACGGCAAACACGTCACCGTCCGCGAAGTGCGGCAGGACCGGCAGGAGACCGGCTCCATGCAGGGTGTTTGCCGGCCCATTCCAGGGGCCTTCATCGGCGAGAAGCTGCGGCGCCTCGTCCAATACGGCACGTCGGTCCGCATCGACCGAGATCGCGACGCCAGTAAATGGAACACCGGCCGCGTCGATGGCATTCCGGTCGGCCCGGACTTGCGCTGGTCCAGCTATGCCTGACGTCAGCGTCCAGGCATCGAGCGCCGAGGTCGCCATCATGTCTCGTTCTGCACATCCCCGTTGATTGCGAAGCCTACGGCACGGCCGCTCCTCGGCAACCTGGCGGTTCTTCGCTGCGCTACGACCCCTACGGGGTGCCTACCGTCGCAACCGCGCCGTCCATCAGCTTCGCAACGAGGACGTTGCAGAAACGAGGATTACCATGACAACCCACCCGTCCACTCTCATCCGCTTCCGCCGCGACGCCCAACGGCTCGCCAAGCGGATCACCCGCACGCTGACCCAGAAGGCCGAATTTCTCTCGCCGTCACCCTCAGCCTGCCGCCCTTCCTCAAAGTTGTCGTCACCTACAAACGCGCTGCCAATGACGACCGACCCGCCGATCGCGGCGCAGCTTGACCCTCTCGCCCGGCCGCTCCACGGCCGGGCCTCTCTCTTAAGGAGCCTGCCTTGTCAGACGATCTCGATGCTCAAATGCGCCTCATCGCAAACGAGCAAACGAAGCTCACCGCCAATTTGCTGAATAACCTGGCGAGCGGTGCGGCCCTGGCCGGTGCAGTTGGGCCTATGGCTTCGAGCCTCTACACACGGCAAATCCCGCAATCACCTTATTGGGGCGCGTTCGTCGTTTTCTGGCTTACTATGGCCTGCATGGCGCACTACGTCGCATACCGACTGCTGAGGAGACTGGCACCATGAGCACATTCGGCGCTTACGGCCTCATCGCCCCCTTCATCCTAATGGGCTTCGTCGGTGTGATCTACGCCATGTCGACGCGAGAGATGCGAAAGACGAAGGCCGATCACGCGAGAGTGCGTGTTCGGCCAGCCGAATGAGCAACTTGGGATCACCCCATAGAACGGGCAGCGAACTGAGCAACATTAAAACCTTGCGGCGCACCTCGCCGTGGTAGTTCCACTGGACCAATCGCGGCTCAGTCCTGATAGCTGCTTTCGACCTCATCTCGGTCGTACAGCTACTTACCTGACGTGCTCTGAAGCGGACATTGCCGCATGCTGTGACCTTCAGCGATAAATGGCGGGCGTCTTCCAGCAATTGTCGGAACTCTAATTGTTGGTTTAGAGTCCATACACCCGCTCCACTGGATCACGCTGGGTCCAGGTGGGTTGACGCCGATCACCGTGTCGGCGAACGTCCAGCACTGCCGGGGTGCCCGCATGTCGTGGGCTGAGATTATACCCGTTGAACCTGCCTGGGTTATGCCAGCGAAGGGAGCGCCAATGTTGTTTGTTGTCCAGTTTGAGGACGTGTACGCGGAGCAGCCGCACCGCCTACCAGAACGCGTCCAGTATATGGCGGATCACCTGGCCTTCATTGCCAGCCACGGTGATCGGGTCATCGCAGCGGGCGCGCTGCGTCCGTCCATGGACGGGATGCCGACCGGGGGCATCTGGATACTCAATGCCGAGAGCTACACGGCTGCGGAAACCTTTTACAAAGATGATCCATTCTGGAAGGCTGGCCTCCGGAAGTCGGTTCGCGTGAGCCATTGGGCGAAGGCTTACTGGTCGCAGGCTTTCACCGAGTGCATGGAAGCGTCTGGCATCGAGTGACCCGTTTCGTTTTCTCAAACAGTCGTTTGACAGAGTGGAACACTTCGAGTGTCCCGACGACGCGGCCTAGCCCAGCAGGTAGAGCCAACCCAGCAGCGTGATGACCGAGAGCAGCGTTGTGACGGAAACTGTAGCCGCGACTACGGTCCCCTCAACCTGGTACTCACCTGCAAGCACGTAAGCTGTCTTTGCGGTCGGCACGGCCGCGCAAACGACCGCAGAGACGGTGAGGAACGGCCCCAGCCCGAGTGCGAGGCACAGACCGTACACCACCAGCGGCACCGCCAGGAGCTTGAGCGCCGCAAGCGCGACCAACGTGCTGATGCCACCGCGCAGCCCCTCGAACGATAGGCCAAGGCCGATCGAGAAGAGTGCGCATGGTGTGAGGGCCTCCGCGAAGATGCCGGAGGCACCGTAAAGGGACCGGCCGCTTTCCACCATAATGCCTCAATCAGGCGCGTCCCCGTAATCACGGGGGTCGGGCTCTAGTCCGCCGAAGCGGCGGACCGGAGCCCCGTCCCGGGTCTCCGCCCTCCGGGTCACGATCCCTCGCGCAAACGTGGCAGTGAGCACCGGCATTGACCCAAGCAGGCGATGCGGACCAAGTCTTCAGGCGAGGTGCATGTCGACGCCCGTCCCGCGGGCAGGGGAGGGCCAGGTGGCCGAACACCCATCACCGCGATGGTCGACCGCCCCTAACTATCGTCGCCAGGAGCAAGCCAGCTCAGTGGGGTCAGTTCGCCTGCCGATAGCTGGAGCGCACCTTCGATGCTCACCTGGTCACGCGAGCAGGCCACGGCTTATACCAAGTCTCGCTGATCGCGACCCTTGTTATCAGCTCTTGGTTTCGCGCGCGGCCGCCCGCCAACCCCGCGCGCATATCAAGACGCGCCGACCGCGGAAGAGTCGCGGTCAGCGCGACTTGGTATTACAGGCCCATCTCGGCGCAAATAGTCGAGCGCAGGGTTGTCTCTGCCGCTGTCAGCCCATGCCCTCTTTCGTCGCTGCCATTCAGCAGAGCGGGAGCAGACTGGCCGCCCGATCCTCGTCGCTCGATCGTCATGGCAACCCTCTTCAGCGCCAGGCGAGCAGTCGATCTTACCGCCGCACCGATCCCCACCACCTCGATCCGTCTGTGTCGACATCCCGTCGCATGCGTGAACGACACTTCGATCCTTCGCGTCGAGCAGTAGATGTCCGCCCAGGCCAGAGTGACGCTCAGACGCGTCCTTGCGTCGTCAGGTGCGTTGCAGCGGTGCCTTCCGGCGTGATCGACGGAGGGCGGGGTCAATGGGCGAGTTCGATCATCGGACCGATGTCGCGGTGGGATCTCGGGAGCCGTGCCCATCTCTCGTCACGCTCTGAATGGCCAGCTCCGTGCCTGCTTTTTCCTCGGGAGCAGCGGTTTGGGCCGGACTGTGGTGCAGCAGAAACGCCGTTGTCACATGGCGCGACCGCTTGCGCGCATGGCCCAAAAGCCACGCGCGACGCGCAGTCCCACCACGCTCAACCGCATTTCATCTGCCCCCCTTGCCGGCCCTGATCAACCGCACCCGAGGGAAAAGGCAGGCATCGGGCCTCCCACTCTCAGGCGCAGGAGAGACAGACATCATGGCTTCCAAGACCAACACCCGCACCGTCCCCGCTCGCACCGTTCGCCCGCAGCCGGCCCGCGTCGCCACCACCCTCGAAGCCGTCGCCGCCATCACCCCGAGCGAGGTCAAGGCGGAGATCATGAGCGAGACCTTCGGCCTCGAGCCGGTCCACTGCCCCACCATCCGCGAGAAGGTCGAACAGCACGTCGTCAGTATCAGCAACGAGCTGCGCGACAACCTCAACGACAAGGCGCTGGAGATCTTCATGCAGCGGCTGGTCGGCAGCTTCGTCAGTGGCGCCTACGGGGCCGCGCAGTTCTACGGCAACAAGAAGTCGGACGCCCTCGCCCTCAACTCCCGCCTGCTGAACGACGCCCGCGACGAAGATCGCGATGGGGTCGCCGGTTTCGAGAGCAAGGCCCAGCGCGCCGCCAACTTCGCCGCCGAGATGGGCCTGCAAGCCGTCGCCCTCTACGCGGCCGCCCAGGGCGCGGTCTACGCCTACGCCCACGTCACCGGCAGCGAGTGGAAACCCTACGAGCGCGACGTCGCTCCCTCCCAGACGGTCTCGGGCCGGTCCACCACCGCGATGATGGGCGCCCTGGCCGACTAACCCCTCGCATCCCCCACCGGGCGGGCGCCGTAAGGCTCCCGCCCTTCTTTTTGTCCGCTTCGTAAACCCGCGCTGCGCGCCCTCCGGGCCTACGAGGCCGCGCGCCTGTGGCGCCTCTCGGCGGCCTCTCCGGGGTGCAGGCCGGTCGCATTGCAACCGATCGTCTGCCAGTGACATCGACGAAAAACGTCCATGCTCTCTCGATGGGGCAATCGGCGTTGAGGGTCGCCCAGACCGTCCAGACGGGTGCCTCCGCCCCCAGGTCACGCAGCATCCGCAGCCGGGCCGCGATCTCCCCCACTGAATTGCCGACCCCCATTTCTCTTTGCCGCGCAAGCTCTCCGTTCGCCACCGGATCTTCCAGCATGCTTGCGTCCGATCGGAGCAGCCCCCATGCGCTTCCCTGCCGCCCTTCTTCTTGCGGCCGCCCTCTCGCCCGACCTGGCCCACGCCCAGGCCAATTTCATCTCGCCCGGTTACCCCATGCCCTATCGGGGTAACGGGTACGCTTCCCCCTATCCGCCAGTCCTGCCCGGTATCGCCGGGGTGTCACCCTTCACGGACGGAGTTGCCGCCGGCGCCTACCCGCCCGGCGCACGAACGTGCGTTGCAGCGGAACAGTTCTGCCCGGCGTCGGCGCCCAACACGGTCGGAAACCCTTGTTCCTGCCCCGACCGGGATGGGCGGCCGACCCCCGGCATCGTCCGCTAGAGAGGGACGACTATCCGGCCGCGAACAGCACGAGCTGCCGCGGCTCGTTCGCGATGTGAGGGGTGACCGACCCCTCCCGCACGAATGCGGTCATCGCGGCCGACGCCGCAATCGCCGCATCCGCGGCCGCCCGCGCCGCAAGCGCCTGTCCTCGAAACCGCTCCCGCATGATCCCCAGCCGCGCCCGCTCGCCCATGCTCACCCGATCCCGCCAAGCCGCAACCCGCTCCAGCAGCACCAGCGCATCCGCGGTCGTCTGAAACGTCCGGATCAACCCGGCCGCCCGCGTCGTCTCTGCGTCGAGAAGTTCGCGATACCTGAGCACCGTCGCCTCGTTGCCGTAACCCCGCTCGAAGCAACCCATGATGTAGCCGATCTCAGCCGCCAACCCGCGAACGACATCCCGCGACGGCACCCTGGCGGCCCGCGCCGGGAAACCTGATGATGTTCGACCCGGTGTCGCTTCGACCTTGCATGTGCCCGCCTCCGCATGGAGAACGAGTCTAGGCGAACCGATTCACCCACTTCAACGAACGTAAGAGCGCCGACGCGCTTTTGATTCCCTGTCACGCGCGATGCCACCGACGCCGCACATAGGCCGCATGCGCCCGCCGATCGCCGCCTCGTGCGGAGACTTGCTGAAGGATTGACCACGCCTGGTCGAGACTGCGCCCGCCAGATGGGCGCTCTCCGTCGAGCACCGTCACCAGCTCGGACACCGGCACCACGTAGCCGCGCAGTTCGTCGGCGATCGTCGCGGTGCCGGCGACGACCACCACGCCTCTCAACGGGGCGTCGATCGCTCCAATGGTCCGCCGCAAGACCTCCAAATGCGCCGCATTCTGCCGCAGCGGATTGAGAAACCACCGCTCCCGTCCCGCGCTCCGCTGCACCCACTGTCGATCGCCCGGTCGCCCATCGATCCGCCCAGCCAAAGTCTTGGTTTCGATCACCACGATCGAGCCTGGCGTCCGGACCACATGGTCGATCTCGGTCGACCAACCTCGGCCGCCAAGCATCACCCCATGAAGCGTGGGATAACCAGCCCGATGCAACGCGAGCGCGACCAACCCCTCGCCCGCTGCCCCGATCGCCTCGGCCCGCGCCGCAGCCACCGCAGAACGCCGTGCTGGTCGCAGGATTTCCAGGGCCGCCGACGCCAGGGTGCCGATAACCAGAACAGCATCTAGCGACATGTTGTGCTGCAGCACGAACGCCTTGAACACCTCGGCGCTCCAAAGAGGCCGTCCTCCGGCCAGTAGTGCCGGCACCGCCGCTACCACGGCGACGCTCCCCGCCATTGCCGAGAGCCACGCCCCCAGCATCAAGAACGGACGGCCCGTCTGGATCCCGAATATCACGGCGCGAACCGCACCCGCCGTCGCCACCAGAACGGTCAAGACAATGGCGAGTGCCTGAACATTGGTGAGCGACGCCCACATCAGTCATCGCCGCCGGACGGGCTCGATCTACTCCCTAACAGAGCCTGGCGGCAACTCGTCGAGAACGCACCGTCGCGCTGACGCTGCGACCACTCGGCGGGCAGATGGAAATCGTGCTCCACCACAGGTGCCCCAGCCAGCCGCTCCATCTCCGGCCTCAACCGATGCTTGCGCGCCCGATACGCGGCATGAGCGTAGCCCATCGTCTCGACCACGACACGCCGGGCGGCGGCGCCCTCACCGACCTGGACAATGAAGTCCGGAAGGATCGGCTCATGGGCCTCGATCTCACCGCTCGGCAAAACTTGCGGAGCCTCCGCCAGATCCCACAGCGGTTTCTGGATCGTGAGAGGGAAACCCCGCAGATCACGAAACCATCGCCCACTCGCGACGAGCCGCATCATCGTCTGCCGCTCGAGATCGCTGTCGACAGGAAAGAGCCAGCTCACCGACATGCACGGGTGCAGATACGCTCGCAGCACCTCCACTCGCGCCTTCGGCGCTCGACGGCCGACCAGGCACACCATCAGATAGGGACCGCGGGTAGCAGACAGCCCGGGGCCAGCGTCCCGACCATCTCGCTCCCCGAAGATCGAGATCTTGCCGGCCACCTGAAGCGGCTCGCCCTGCACCGGTTCGATCACCCCCTTCGAGGCCGACCGCGCGACGTCGACGAGGAGCCCATGTGGATTGCGAGTCTTCCGGAACGAAGCTTCCGGCATCGCGGCAACCTTATCGAAAAACTCCTCTAGCGCCGGTCGATACGTACAAAGCGCCGACGATACCTGCACCACGTCCTCGAGCTGCAGCGATGCTGCAGCTCGTCTCATCGCCGTGTATTGCTGCTTGATCGTTTGCGCTTGGCCATAGCGAAACGTCGCGAGCCCTGCCTCATGCAAAAGCTTGAACAGCATTCGGGCGAGACGGCTACGCCGGTGCTCGGTCCCGCAATGAGACACGTCCGGACGCAGTCGCGTTGGCTCGCCAGCGAACGCCCGCACCAGACCCGTAGCAGCCTGTAGACGATACGACGCACTGACGGCCGCCTGAGCCGACGGGTCACGGTAGAAGTCGCACCACTCGGCATGCTCAGGCCACCGGCCCTCCACATGCCGTCGAATGAACGAGCCGATCACCGGCACCAGAACCGGCGGGCTCTTCATGTCACCAAGACAATCGCAGGTGAACCATCGCCCGACCGAGTGGTGCTCGTTGACGATGATCGCAGCAGCCGCCCTCGCGGCCTGACGACCCGCGCGGCCGAACGCCGCCCTCAGGACAGCGTCATGCTCCGCCGTGAGCAACGACGCGGCCGACCCACCTCCTCGCCGCATGACCTGCAGCATCGATCCCTCCTACCCGCCGAGACCGTGACCGAAACCATCACTTCACACACGATGGCGGAATCGGTGGCGAACGTGATATGGCCTTACGACCGGCTTACCTCGTGGTGAAGCCGACCCGCCCATTGTCGAAAATCTCCGGGTAGCAGCGAACGTTGCTGGCGGGATTGGGGGAACGCCAAGGTTTCGCAGACGAGGCTGGCAACCCACCCAGTCTGGGCATTCGGTCGTGTGATTTGGATATACCCATTCCTTTGCACGACCGGATCCGCCGCGATCAGCAGCGCACCGGCCGTTCCGATCACTGGTGCTTGGTCGCTCGGACCCTGACGAACCGTGAGCATGAAGCTGGGATCGGCAGCCTCCACCGTAGTCATGTTTAGCGCGAGACACTGATATCCAGGCAGCGGACGCGCTGCCCACCAGCGCGCCGTTCATCGTTTCGAACGTCACCGCCCAACCCCGTCCTCCGAAGATCGCAGCCAAACCCATGGCGACGCTTATGGTCCGCGCCCTCGATCCCTCTGTCAGCACCCGCACTGTCGCGCACAGCGGGCCGGAGACAGTTGCGAATCTAATGGCAAATCGCCGGCCTATCGGTGCGCGGGTCTGGCGGCACCGGCAGCTCACGAAAGAGCTCACCTGCTGATCTTCTAGTGTGAGGCCGGGCAAGGTCGCGCCGGTTCAACCCCGCCTTCGGCGCCGCGCAAGCGCGGCCGCTCCAGTCCGGTCCTCGCCATGCTCGCCATGCTCGGGCGAAGGCGCCCTGCGCGTGGCTGCGCGTGGCTCCGGTCCTCCCTCCGCGGGGGTTGAGCCGCCACGAAGCCCGGCCTCCCCGCTGCTCATCAGCAATTCGGCTGAAGCAGTGAAGGATCAAGACCATGACGCACCTCTCGAACGGCACCACGGTCACGGACATCGACGCCACGGACAGCAACAACACACTTACGGCTCAGGGCTACACCGTCCGCCACATCGAAGACTGGCATGGCCACACCTCCGTCATCCACTGGGACCGGCCGGACGGGATCACGGAATCAGACCTCCCCTTCTAAGCCCAGAGCACGCGGGGCCGGCCCACAAGGGTCGGCCCCTCTCGGCATGTACGTCAGAAGGCGGACCTCCCTGAAAATCCCCAGACCCGTGCTACGCACGCCCTCCGGGCCTACGAGGCCGCGCGACGCTCCGCGCCGCTTTGATGCGGCCTCTCCGGGGTGATGGATTATGTATCAATGAAAATTAAAGCCAATCCTCCCGTTCGACAAAACTGATGGCGTGCAACGAGAGTTGGGCGCTTCTGGCGTTGCGAATGGCTTGAGAAGGTCCTGCTGAATCCAGACCTCGCGGCCATTCAGAAGCATCAGCTGTGCAAACCCATTCTGAATATTCATTGGCGAATGCACGATCATTGTGGCGAATGCGCTGCCAGCTCTAGGAGATTGCACACTCGGCCCGGCATAGACTGGCACGTCTAAGTCGCGGCTTATGATCTGTTCGCGGGGCAAGTTAAGCCGCATGCATGCAAAGCCTGGTATCGGTCGGACTACCGTAACCGGTTGCCCTTGTGCTGTTTGTGCAAGGCCGATCGCAAGTAGTAGGCCGGTGACAGAGAAAACCGTTCTCATCATTGTAAACCTCTCCCCTCAGTTGATCAGTACGGCCTGTGTTGCCGCAGAGCCGACCTTACTCGCGAACGACGCACGCCACTCGCCGACCGTGGTCGTGCTTGTGACGCCGTTTGCCCGCATCTGGGCCGCATTATAGTAGGGCGACAAGATCGAGCTTAGGTTCGCGCTGTCTTGCGCCGCGGCCACATCAGGACCCGGCCCAGGACCGAACTGGAACATTGGTCGAACGTCCGTGAACGTCGGATTGTTGATCCCGACATTCTGAAGTTGCGTCGCGGCGTCCTTCAGATCCTGCGCTGCTCCATAGGCTTGATTGGCCGGATTCATCTTTCCGGCGAGGCTCGTGTCCACAACCGAGGCAAGGTCCGGATTCTGCGCCACGACACGGTTCATGTCCTGCGTGTAGGTCGAGTTGGTCATCTGAAACGCACCACTGACCGTTCCCGAGCCTCCCACATTCCGACACCCCGATTCCACGACGCACGTCGCGGCGAGCACGGACGGGTTGACCCCGACGGCCATTGCGGCGGAAGCGGCGTCGGCACCCCAAGGCGTGCCCAGCATGGTGTTCAACGCCTCGGTTCCACCTCCAGTGCTCCCACTGCCGGAGCCCGTCGATCCACTGAGACCGCTGAACGGCTGCGGAGTTCCGAGTGGCACCGTCACAGCCGGCGCCCCAGGCTCGTCCACATACGGCTGCATCTGAACCGGCGCCCCATTCATCGTCTCGAATGTGACCGCCCAGGCCGGGTGCCCCAACAACAGTTCAGCAACAGACACTCCGACCAGCCCAACATACACAACGGCCCGAACGGACCGACAAACCTTGCGACCGCGCATATCCTGCCCTCCTTGATGGGCAGCATGAAGGCGACGTTGGCGAACGGGATGCGCGGTCATCGGAACGCGATGACAAGAGCGATCGCGGCGATAGCTGCGCCGACACCCAGCGTCGCCGCATTGTGCATGTCGCTTCCCTCAAAGATCGCAGCCCCAGCCACGAACAAAACCGCGCTCACGATGAGCAACAAGACGCCCGACCCACGGACGGGCTGGAGCAGATCCCTCAATGGCTTCATGGTTTCCCCTGGGCACTGGTTTGTAGCGGCGGTCCGCTCAGTTGGCAGTATGTCCTGCCCTCCACACTGACCAAATTGGTCTTGCACCGATAGCCGATCGAGCTATCGGTCCACTGCAGCCAGAGGCTCAGCGAAAACCCTGCGAGGAACACACCAAGCACCCATAGGCCCGCCACACGAATGTTCGTTCGAGCACGATCTCTGTTCCAACTCTGCTCTCGAATGACAACGGTCTTGCGAAGCTCATCGGTCAAGTTGGGCAGACATTCCGACACGATCTGCCGAAGGGCCGCTTCTTGCTCGACCCTCGACGCCTCGATCGTCGCCCGCGCCTGGTGCTTTGCTCCCTCGACCGCGAGCGCAACCTCGCGAACCTTGTTCAGCTCGGCCTCCGCCACAACGCGGGCGTTAGACGCAGCCGACGCAAACGACCGTTCCGCGCGCAGCGCCACCCCGTTCAGCGAGTGCATGCCAGCAATGAGGGCCGCCACCAGCCGGCCCTCGGGGGCTCGCCATCGGATGCCATAATCCGAGGCCGCGTCAGCCGCCTCCGCCATCAGACGCTCGAAATCCAGCGACAACTCGTCGGTCGGCGATGGCGGTTGCTGGATGTGTCGAGGCGGGGGCGTCGCAACCTCCTCGACACGGCTCGACCCATCCATCACTCTGCCGCGACGGCAGTCTCCGTCGCCGTCCCAGTGCTCTTGGAATCGTCCAGAGCCTTCTCCCGGACCTCGAGCGGAAGCCACTCCTGCGGCAGCTTACAGAAGAACGAAGGGACCTCTTGCGACCACCACCGATTGACCCGCATACGGTCGAACATTCCAAGCGGCTGCTGACCATTGCTGGTGCCGCCATCCATCGCTTCGACGAAGCCGATGCCAAGGTCAGCAACCCTCGACATGCAACTCAGCGCAGGGAAGGTCACGGCGGTCCCGCCACCGGCCGCGATCGCCTGGACGGCTTTGTGCTGCAGGACCGCCTCATACACAAACGCTGCCGACCGCTCCGACGAGATCAGCCCCTCGTTCATGACGATCGCCGTCGCCTTCGGCAACGAGCCGACCGCCGCGAACTGTTCCAAGTAATCTAGGTCGGCGCGGTCAGGCCCGGTGACGAACATGACAACCACCAGCATACCAGACGCCTCGGTCGCCTCCAGCAACGGCACCTCCGCAGCGAGGCGCGCAAAGCTCGTGGCTCCACCACCGACGTCGAGGATGGCATCACACCCGGTGGTCACCAACTCCTCGAACCGAGCCTCGATCCAAGCCTTGCCATCATCCAGCCCGCCACGGGGCACGGTCTTGGCATCTTCGAAGAACGTGCTCAGCGAGTGACTTCGATTCTGCTGATCTGCGTTCCAAACCTGAACGGGACAGCGCCGCTCTCTATAATACTGCGCCATGGTATTCAGAAAGGCAGTCTTACCCACTCGCTGCCGACCAAGAGCGACGGTGATGATGGGACGGCGACCCAACTTGGAAATTTTTGGCATGGCCCTTCTACTCCTATAAGTTGATAAAACGATCGGCGTGATCGAGCTGCGCTCGCGCCTTCGCCATCACCGCGTCCAGGTGGGCTCTCTGCTCAGGCGTCCAGACGGGCTCAAGCGAACCCGCTTGGGACCGAACGACTTCGGTCAGGCTCTGGGTTGGTAACTGCTCAGATGGCGCGACCGCAGCAGAGGAGGGCGGGTTCCCGATCACCGGCTGAGTGACCGACACCGCCGTTCCACGAACCTGCATCGGAGCCTCCCGGTCATACAGAAGACAGTCTGACGATTGCTCCGGTTCAACAATTTCTGCCGATAAAGGTCGCGAGTCTGCAGACCGCGGCATCGGACGAGGTGCGGGCGTCTGAACGCTTCCTACATTGTTCTTGGCGGTCGCGGCCTCGACCGCCTTCCGAGCACGGAGCCAGGTGATGCGCGCGGTATGCGGCTTCGGGTTGCACCCGTTCCTATCCTTCAGCCCAAGGTCTGCCAAATGAGCGCAAAAGGTGACCCACGGGATTCGCTGACCAGCCGAACTCTGAACGACGAGGTCGTGATTCTCGACCAACCACCAGAACATCGTCGAGCGCTCCGTCGAACAACGAAGATCGCCTAACATCGCCTTCAGGCCCTTGCTCGCTCTCTCCATGGCATTGAGTTTCGCGGAGGCGGTCGCGAATAGGGCGTGTTTTCTTCGGCTCCGGGTGTCGAGAATTGCGGCGGCGCCGCTCCCCCATCCGATACACCTCCGCTACGGAGGCGCTACGCGTCCGATACACCTCCGCCGCAGGCGCGATACAGCAGCGATACGGTTCAGGAGACTACATGCACCAATGCACCCTTGGTGCCTTAGCCCATCTTATTCGTAGCTCAGGCGTGGCCGAGGCTTGACGTGCGCCGGACGTGCTTCGCCGATGCGGTCTTTCATCGCGTTGTCAGAACATATCTGTTGGGCGCTGGAGTTTGCGGAACTGG
>JAABUL010006155.1_pt1 | contig 14122 bp, 9 predicted proteins | sample 5559151 | NCBI WGS metagenome assembly JAABUL01 (sample SAMN10711876, study PRJNA513368) | rock metagenome | isolation source: Antarctica rocks | place: Antarctica: Victoria Land, Pudding Butte sud | reverse complement strand
TTCCCTTCCCAAACTATTCCACCACCCCTTCATACCGAGCCATCGCCTTCTCCCCTTTATTCCCCCTTTCCCACTCCCCCCCTTCCGCTCCCTCGCCACCCTTCACTATTCCCTCCTCGCTTTACTAATCCTCCTCGCCTCCTTCTCCACCTCCTCCAACTCCTCATACCCAAATCTCCTTCCCTTCACCAATAGCCTTTGTCCCCGCCGCTTGCTTTTTATCGCCATAGCTCTCTTTTTACTGCTCGGTGCATCTTCTGCCGGTGGAGGATGAGCGCGGCGTATCCGCTTTTCCGTGCGGCTGGTTCTGGGCGTGGACTGGGTTGTGGTAGGAAATTTGCTAGCTTTTCTTGAAGTTCCGACTGATTTCCTCTTCCTCGGGGTGTTGGAATCTTTGTCTATAACATATCTTGTCTTTTTGATACTTAGCCGAGGTTCCAGTTTAGATTGTGTATATGCCTTGTGTCGAGCTTGACTTGGCATTAGGCCCGTGGAAGGAGGCGGCGGAAAGAGTGGTGTTTCTAGTAGAGGGCCAGTCAGTGGCGCCGGTGGTGCCATCAGTCCAGGCACGATGGGCACGCTAGGTATCCCGGTTTTGGGAAAGGAGGCAAACGGATTGTTAGATGCAAGGTGGGCTGACCAGGGATTAGGGGGGCTTTGATGAGTCACCTGGCCGCCGTGACGAGACGATCTTCGCGAAGCACGGCGAGCGAAGGACGGTTCGAAGAGATTGGATTCTGAAGACACAGGCAAACCGGAGGATGGAATAGCGAATGGACAGGGGTCCCCCGGCGCATGGAAGGCGTTCAAGCTGATTTGAGGAGTGTGTTGAGACGGATGAGAGCTAGATATATACCTCGAGGGCCGGTGAGGTTCACTTGCTTTAGCTTTTGCGTCTGTAAATGTGCGTGGTGGACCAATAGGTTTCCTAGCGGGAATGTTGATTGATTGGCGGCGAGCTAGGAATGGGCTGTATGCTGGAGACCCAAGACCATGGCGTGGAGATACAGGCTTCGCGTCAGCAAGGGAGGCTCTGCGATTACTTCTCAGTCCTCTGGTCGAAGGGACGACCTTGCCAGGACTTTTCGTTGGACTGTTGGCTGCTCTGGATATTTTACGGAGGCTTCTGCTTTTTGCCCGACTTTCCTGCTTGCTTGCATCACTGGGTTCCGTACTTGGACCGTTGCTCTTCTTCACTAGAGAGTTAATTCTTCTGTTTGGACCGCCGCTGTCTTCGCTGTCACTCTCTGTAACAGAATCAGCTTCGTCGCGATCGCCCCATATACAAACATTTCCACTCACCACAACCGTACATTGTATGTGTGTAATCCACCATCTCGGGCGCAGAACCTTGGATGTTTTTGTCAAAATGTCGAAGGTGACGAGAACTTGAGAAGCTAGGCATGTACCCGACTTGTATGCGGAAGTATGGAAGTAATTGTTGGAATGCGACTCAAGACTGGGGCTCAAAGACTGTTCCGCGTGAACAAAGACACACATCGAACTACACATGCGGACAGGCAAAAAGTAGATTAAGACTACTCAACAAGGCAAGGGAAGCGAATGCGGACATATGGCCCTGGAATGAAAACACTCAATCAGGGATGGGAGTTCTCATGAATTCCGCAAACGGAAGTCAGAAGACAAAGGAAGAAGAGCACAAGCCAGCCTTTCTTTGACAGATTCTTGCTATTGCATGGCGAATTTTAGAACAAGAACTACACGTTGCAAACATTCGATACGTGCTATGGAATTACGAGGCAAATTACGAGGCAAGGTTAAGATTGCGGATTCTGTCTATTGCGTCAGGAACTGCAAACGGAAGCGATTTATCGAATGCTCCACAGGATGCTATGAGAAGCAAGACAGTCGTGACTTGCTGGCTCCAGCAGAAGCTTACCAAGCGTGTTTGCTGGAAACAAGCTTGTCTGCAACGGAGTAGGCTATTTTCCATTTCTCAGAGTCTGCAGATGTCATGTGTGCTGGAGGCTATGCCAAAGTTTAGAGCCAGCTTAAGTAGACAGCAAGGAATCTCATACGGCTGCTTGTGCGCGTGTAGAACCTGCTACTGTTATATCCTCCTCGTCTTTCAGTCCTTCCATCTGGCGTCTTGGCTGACTGGCGGGATCAGCTCGTTGGAACGACCGGTCTTGCAGCCTCTCCATTGGCATAGATTGGTTCTTCGTAGAAAAGGCTGCAGGTGAATGATAGGTGCTGGGATCATTGTTCTCTAGCACACATAAGAATCAGAGAGTCCTATCAGACCACAAAAGCACGTCTTGAAACATGCTAGGAGGGTAGTAAAGGGTCCGGGGCGACATGATCAGTCTTCGGAAAGTCTCCTGACTCACCATCATTCTGCCGAGCATCCTCGTACATCTCCTTGATATAATTAATCTCTCGACCAATATCCAGCTTGCAATCTAGCTGAGCAAAGTCGCGCTCCCTTTGCTCGATATACTCCCGCACCTTCCGAAGGCTACACTGATACTGGCGCAGACGATTTGGCAAGCCTTGGCCCTTCGTGAAGGTGAGCAGTGCAGCGATTACAGTGTTGGCTGCACCGAGAATCGTTATTTGAGTATGCGAGCCATTACCGGCACCCAGAGCGGTCAAAGCGGAGGCAAACACGACTTGAGCTAGCAAGCAAGTGTTTATCAGTAGAGCGCTGAAGATGTATTGGATCTTGGCCTCTCGTTCTTCTATGGCTACCCGATTGTAGATACCGATGTTGGGTGCTTTGCGTTTGGAAGAGCGAGGCCCCAATTCGAGTACATCGGTAATGCCAATCTGCTCACGGAAGACACTGAGAGTATCGATTCTGCCCCCATCTTTCTCAAGATCAGCATTGGTGTCGTTCCTGGTATGGAAGGTTTGCGCATTCATGTCGAAAGTCGGCAAAGTAAAGGAATGGGACCCGCCTACAAGTAAGTCTCACTGAAAAGGATAGACAAAGACAGTAGCTTCTATGTTGAGTAGGAAATGTTGAGTAAGAAGGTCAAGAGGATGCCGATAGGAAGGGTCGCACAAGGATAGCAAACAAGACTCCGAACATATATGATATTGATGGATAATCACTTCTCGCTTGTGCACCTGCATCTTAACAGTGATCAACGAAAGGAGTAAGTGCGATCTTCACAAGCAGGCATCGAACCAAAACCGCATCCAAAGACAGGGAACGCCGTGGTGTGGAGCCAGTACTCGAGAGTGTAGCCAATGTGATCTCTTAACCCAGGCCATGCCAGCGATGCTTTAATTCCAAGGGATTAATCGATATAATGCAGTGCAAGCTTCTTACCTTAAACGTTCAGACAAAAGATGAAAGAGCGGTTTAAGGAAACATTTACATTACGGCGCTAGCTGCCCGCCTGATATCCAAAGATACAGCACTCCTCCGGACTCGAGCTCCGCAAACTCCGTAACACCTTCATAATCCCAATGCCTCCATCCAGACCCCACGCCGTCCTTAAACGCTGCACGCGCTGTCTGATAATACAGTATACCTCAAGTCGCCGCTACCTCTCCTCCATCGCGTCCCCTGATCATCAACTGCCCCCTCCCTCAACGGGTTACGCCCCCCTCCCAACGCGCCGCCTTGTCTCCCTCCACGGCCAAGACGCCCCCCACTTTCTTCAAGGTCTCACTACAACGAACATCGCTCCCTCACCCACCTCCTGCGGCCATTACAGCGCCTTCCTCAACGCCTCTGGTCGAGTCCTCTACGATGTATTCATCTACCCTGCCGTCCGCTCGAAGGAGTATAGGGAAGCGGTATTGGGGGTCGATCCAGACGATCCGGGATTCCTCATCGAAGTCGACGCGAACGAGGCAGAAAACTTGGCGAAGCATCTGAAGCGCTTTAAGCTGAGAGCGAAGGTTGGTATACAAATCATGGAGGAGGAAGAATGGGGTATTTGGAGCATATGGCCTAACCGTGATGACTTCGAGCGGAGTGATATATGGTCTTTAGACAATAGGGCGCCAGGCATGGGCTATAGAGTGGTGGGGTCGCATAGGAATCCCCCCCAAAGCGGAGTAAAGGCCACATTAGAGCAATATGAATTACGAAGGATAATGATGGGGGTTGCGGAAGGCCAAGCGGAGATAATCAAGGAATCGGCGCTACCGCAAGAGAGTAATATTGATTATATGGGCGGTATCGATTTCCGGAAAGGTTGCTATGTTGGGCAGGAGTTGACGATCCGGACACACCATACGGGCGTCGTGAGGAAGAGGGTATTGCCGGTGCAGATATACCATAGCGGAGGAGGATCGAAGCCGCCGGATGCCTTGGCTTATGATCCGACATCGAAGCTGGTGCTACCACCGAGAGGTGCAAACATAAGCAGGGTGGACAAAAAAGGCCGGAGTGCTGGCAAGTGGCTTGGGGGAGTGGGTAATGTTGGGCTAGCTCTGTGTCGATTGGAGGTCATGACTGATACGGTGCTGACAACTGAGGGTAATACATGGAGTCCTGAACATGAATTCAAGGTGGCATGGGAGCCGGAAGAGGGAAGGGAGAGCGGCGAGGTCAGGATTAAGGCTTTCGTTCCTGGTTGGCATAAGGAGAGAGCCAAGGCTCAAAGTTTATGTTGAGGTGATGATGGCAAAACAGCATAGTGGCAATATTCATAAGATCTTGTTCTTGTGATCTTGTTATACAATCAAACGCTGGCAGTGAGCTCAGCTGGGTATCTTTCGCTATCCCGTACTCCCACCCTGAATGTCCCATCCCATATTCTTCGTTAATCATGTCGGTCCCTGCTTTGCTGCAGCGGCCGCATCTTCTTCTGCATCCCGCTTTTCAATTTCCGCTGCCAATCGTCTCTTCTCCGCATTCTTCAGCCGTATCATCGTCATCTCCTCCAGGCTCGGACTGTTGACCCCAAGCCCCTTACCAAACGGTGAACTCTTCGGTGTGCTTGATGCTGCAGGCGAAAACGATGCAAAAGACGGCTTCTTCTTAGGCCCGTCCCCATTTGCTTGTGAAGGCGCTAATGGCGTCGAAAACTTGATGCTGGTGGCTGGATCCGTTGACTGCTTCGTGGGACCGGCTGTGGGAGTGGATGGTACCGAGTCAGTAGCTGCTCGGTCGGCTTGATGCGCGTTGAGGAAGTCAGGTTCCTTGTTCGCGGCCCAAAAGACCGAATCGAATTTCTGCCATTCCGAGCCTTCTTGTTTCGGGAAATCTTCGACGGCGGCGTGAGCGCCGACTACTGACTTGTATTGCATCATGCAGACGACTGCAAGCTGTTTCTTCTGCTTCTTTCCCAAACGCAGCATTTTCGGGTTGAGGAGGTCTGCGCTTTCGATTTTCCCGAACTTTGAGAAGATGCTCTTTACCCGCTCTGCTGTTATAGAGCCACCCTCGCCATCGACGGGCCACCGTACTTTGACTGTGCGGTCTAGCTCGGACACACCCGACTGAGCATTGGGAGCGCCATTTGTATGAGGAGTATCTGATCCAGGCGTCTTAACGCCACTTTCCACCCCTTCAGCTTCCCTCTGCATATCTCTCCTCAACGCATCCTCCCTCTCCTTTCGCCTCCTCTTCCCATCCTCCGCCAAGCGCCGGATCTCCCTCTCCAATTTCTCCTCATCGTCCTCCTCCCTCGGCCTTTTCACACCCTTTTCTCTTGCCTCCAAATCATCTTTCATCTGCCGCCTCCTTCCCTCGAACAGCTCGCTCTGCCTCTTTCGCTGCAGCCTTGCGTTTCGTGCATTGTCGTAGAGAGCCTTGCTTGCGGGATCTGAAAGTAGATCATAACCGATCTGCGCGAGATGAAATTTCTCTTTTGCGACTGAGTCATTACCGACTTTATCTGGGTGGTATTTGCGGGCTGTTTTCCGCCAAGCACGGTCGATGTCTTTTTGAGAGGTCTCGAAGGTTATGTCGAGGAGGGCGTAGAAATCGGTGTCGTGAATAGCGTGATTCTTGATCTCGTCTGAAGGCATGATGAACAATTGTCACTGATAACCTGCGAATCGAAGAACCCGGACTTGGTTGGTGAAGCCTTGATCTGATATCGAAGCCTATCACGTAAGCATGCTCGTACAGAGAAATAGGAGTCAGTCTCGTCTCTCAGTCAATAGGTCTTCAGTACACTGGTCTGAAGTGACGTTCGTACGTTTTGGACCACAACTGTGATGCTAATATTCATTCACACGGAGATGTGCCAAGGCCCTAGCTACATGATCGCTTCACACTTGGCGCGCCAAGTCGTTTCTCTCCTCCGCCTGCTCAGTACATCATAAACACTGAGGACGACTGCACAAGCAGCCACTGCGAAGAAGTCATCTGAATGAACGTTTCGTCTGGTGCGTGACCACTTGAACTGTGTTCAGCATCATACATTCAGCGATGGCGATGTTTCCAGACGCTGATGGTTTGAAACATACATAATCTGCAAACCCTCGGAGCCACACTGGTTGATGTTCTTCGATGTCAGCGCATTGAATACTTCGGGCTAGCAATGGCTACGTTGGGTGGCAAAAACGAACGATGCATCCACTGCATGTTAGGCTGCATATTCCTCCATCTTAGGTCTCAATCAGGAATAAGGATCCTAGCACTCACTGGGCTGCCGTTGCGTAGCCTTGTCAACAAACGAGCGAATGGCAATCCTATGCAGCCTTGTGCACCGATTGCTTCACTATTCGCAGATAGCTCCTTGAACCCCCGCTGAGCTTCGTGCTCTTTTCTATCTCACTTACTGTTGGCCCATATATTTCTCTTTACTGTTGTATATATATACTTTTGACGCCGAAAGCTTTTAGTGCGCTGATCATATATTGGTACGATTTACAATGCCCAAGGCAGAAAGAACCCCTATCGCCAAGACCGCCAGGGCGACTCCATATCCATATCCAAATACTGAAGCGGCCGACGTAACAAATGTTGAGCCGATTGAAGGCGCAGCAACTATTGAAGGGGATTCAGTAAGCCAGGTCTCTTGGTGTTATGGGGTTGTCCGATTAGAAATCTTGTGACAATCGATGCCTCCGGCCCAATTGAAAGACTTGCTTGCTGTCTAAAGAAGTGGCAGCAATGAGGGTAACAGGCCCAAAAACTTAGATACTTTGGTGGCTGGTATTTGCTCGATTTGCTTCAAAGTGCCGATAAGGTCTCCAAGACAATGCGCAAAGAATATTTGATACACTACTCAATATCACACAACGCTGCATTCGGAGACTGCATTTTCCATATACTAGGGGATCTTACCTCCCTTAACAGGCATACTATCTTATCGGTAGTATATTACTGGATACCATTTGCAATGTCTCCGCCTTTTGCGGACACCACCAATAGATTTCGACTGACTATGCTCTGTGCCAGGCTTACTATTCGAGTACGGAAAACTCGTACCTGGACGGTCCGGATGAGCAGGCTTACTTGACGCATCCACGGTGCTATGGAAATGATCATGTCGAAAAGCTAGAAACATTCGCCAACGACTTGGACCAAGCCCTTAAGAGCTCCTTCCCTCCGACTCCGACAGCACACACATATCCCTACACGGGTGTTTTCGTTCTTTTGCTTCGCTGGATGGACGACGACCTCCAGGTACATCGAGAGATCACGAAGCTGCATAATGTGTTTGCAGCGCAATTCTCCTTTCAAGTAGAGCAGTGGCAAATTCCAAGCATCATCCCAACTCGTGCCCTCCAGACAAAGCTGTACGACTTCCAAGATTCTCATCAGAGCGAAAAGGAGCTGCTCATAGTCTATTACGGTGGCCACAGCGAAGCTGATCCGAGACGCGGTCGAAGTCTTTGGCGAGCGTAAGTCACCCCAGAGGATTCTGTTTGGAGTGACCTGTTAATCAATGCACTTAAGGAACAATCAGCCAAATAGTGCTTCCTTGAATTGGTCATCTCTACAGCACCTACTCGAGACAGCAGTGCCTCATGTGCTCATCATTCTCGATTGTTGCTTCGCTGCCAATGCTGCAAGAGATACAGCAGAGGGTAGCACTAAAGAAATTCTGGCTGCCTGTGGTCGGGAGAGCCCGACACTTGGAGTCTGTGATCGCTCATTTACGGCCGTTCTAGTGGAGGAGATGCAAGCCTTCGGAAAGACGCCATTCACTGTGGCCATGCTTCACTCTCGCCTGGTGACTATGCGATGGAGACTTGCATTCACACCTATTTACGCCCTTCTCTCAGAGCATGGTGGCAGCAGTATTGCTATCTCTCCGGTAACGTACAACTCTAAGCTATCTGCCAGCAGACATTGTCTGGGGGTTATCCCTTCATTTCACACATTCCTCCGCTATATATATTACATACCGAGATACTGCCCTAGGAGCATACCCTACGCCAAAAATACCTCTGAATTGCTTACATTGTGTTCAATAGAGAGAAATCTTAACAGTTTATCTTTCTTTTAACACGTTCCTTGGTTGTCTGCCTTGGGTCTTGAGTCACAGCCTCGGAGAATATGCTTCCTTTGAAGGCGGCTTTCCTTACACTAATCCTTATTACGGAATTACATCCCTCTCTTTACCCCTGTTCTACTCTTCAGTGTTGTTTCAGATGCGTCAGTGAGGGACTTCAAACTAAGATTCTCGCAGGTGCCGCAGAATTCACCACCTTTGGCTGCTGAATTAGATAGTCTGGGAACACCCTCGGCCGATCTGCCTGCGAATGGTGCAGTGGAGCTTGAAGGACCAACGTTAATCGCCGATAACTCACTTTCTTCTCAGACGTCGCGGTCCAACAGTTTAGAGACGAGGGTACTCCTGTCCGTATCCATCGCCCAAGAAGCCGAGCTTGATCTTGCTCAGTAAGCCGCATTTCAGGGTCATCTTCTCCTGATCTCAGTCGGTCTGTGACTTGCAGCATGGTCGCTTTACTCAATTGTTTGGGCAATATTGCCTTCATGTTACTTACTCAATCATTGCTCTCCGATAGAGAAGTGCTGACTGTCAAATCTCGCAGATGGGCAACGTGGCTGGCTACGGCAGCGCCATGGGACGTCATGAAGGTAGATGTGCAGATCGAAAGTGTCTTCAAAAGCCATTCCACATTGGTTCTCGTCTCAATACCAACAACTGGGTGGAATTTACTCGCCGAGAGGCCTGCCTATAAGTTCATCGGCTTTATTCGATCCCAAAACCTTGTACAAACGACTGTAGACAGCCGCGCGAAAGTCTAGCGAAGCCGACGCCATCGGATGAAATCAGGTCAAGCTGCGAAGACCAGGAAGCTCTCGAGAGGCCTTTTTCCAATCCATTCCGGTCTACTACGCCCCATGCCAACAACACCACGATCGATGCAGACGAGAGACCACAGACCAGGCTAGCATCTCGTGTTCCCCGCGCTCGTCAATCAGTTGGATTGAATGATGTAATATCTAAGTCCTGGCCCCCTGAATCTGACGAGCTTCTCATACGTGCTCGTCAGCAAGGACTGAGTTGGAATCCGATTGCCACTCAGTATTTTCCTGGTAAGACTGCTAATGCCTGCCGTAAAAGGCATGAGCGCTTAATGGAGAAGCGCAACAACAGCAATGATTGGTATAGTAGCAAGGAGTTGCCTCTATCCCATCCTTATACCGTTATTACAGACAATAGCTTCGGAGATAGCGCTCTCGGCCTGGAAGAAGATTATGCTCCAGGTAGCGATACCGAGCGAGTGGAGACTTATGCTGCTAGCACTCGTAATGAGCAATCTTCACAAAGGAAGAGCGCAAAATCTGATTATGGAGTCGGTCAGTCAACGAACGTGGGTGATGGATTCGGAGAGTCTCATCCCTGGTTATTTCCTCCTCGATACAGCCTTGAGGAGAAAGAGAATCCAAACCCGCAGTATTCGGCGAAACCTGCTTCAGTACCAGCACCAGAAAAGGGTAGGAATAACACACCATGGAGTCCGGCGGAGGAACAACGATTGAAGACCATGCGGGAGGCTGGCAATACTTGGGCGGATATCGCCAAGACTTTTCCAAAAAGAACGGAAGGAAGTTTGAAAAAGCATTGGTATAAGGATATGCATTATGCTGAATTTGCAGAGGATGATACCGCAGCATTGGCTGTAGCGATCGAGGACTATAAAGCCAGCATGTGGAAGGTCATTGGCCAGCAAGTTGGGAAGCCGGCCAAGGCTTGTCAGCAGTACGCGAAGGAACGTTGGGGAGGAGAATGATATGCTTAGGCCTGTATGGATCTTATATACATCTACGCCTACTGTTACGGCCGCATCGCCACCATCAAGCTTCTAGAATGGTGAATCTCTTCGTATTTTACCGCCAATCGGCTAGTCTCGCACCGTCTCCTGACAAGAGTATCTCATAGCTCATTCCACTCATAGCTCATTCCCTGAATCTGTTTAAAACACAAAAAGCCGGTGGAGGAAGCTCTAAGAAGCGTTGTTACCACACTTTAATACTCACATACAAAACATGTGGTAATCTATCGAGCAAAAAGTAGCTGCCTACAATCCTCCAGGATCAATACCATCAAGCCTAAACCCATATCATATTCGCTCGAGCTAGCGGAAAAGTGAGTTCAGGGGTAAATATCCATAGCTTCTTCAGACAAGGAAAGGTAGGTTGATGATGCATATAATCCACTAAACACATGAAGGGAATGGGATGGGAAGCGCACCGTCTGTTAGTGAAGTGTGTGAAATAGCGTACTATTGCGCATGTGGAACGCGAATTGATGGGGTGGATGAGCAGCTTTCATCCCTGTCTTTCTAGTCCATCTTGTGTCTTTATTGTTGGATACAGTATACATCACCTGCTTTTGCGGATCAATCAACAAGTTGAGGTTCTCAGCTATAATAGCTCGCATACAGATCTGGTATCTATATTGAGCTATTCCCTTGACTAGTACCATCCACATATCAGCGAGCCTGCGCTGGGTTATTTAGGGCAATATCAATGCGTTTTATTAAATATCCTACGCTATTCTATTCTGCAATGACCGAACTTCGCTTTTGCGCCATGAAACAGCCTCTGAAAGCTTTGGTTTCGAACTCAACATGACCCGATGCGATACTCAAAAGCACCTTCTTAAGTCATTGGGGTGTTGGGGAATATACGGTAGCTTGATCGAGATAGAACATGCATCTTTTTAGATGATCGTTATCAGAGGCGTGGACGTAGAAGAATCCTACGTGAGGCTGGCTTATTTTCTGTTTAAGAGATTTTTCAGGGATAGGCGTTTTATCGAAGCTTCGAAGAGATTATTTCCATGAAGGGATGGCCGATGGGTTTTTCAGGTGGCATTGACTGCGTTATGGACAGATTGGTGTTTCTCTCACAAAGGAAGAGGCCGGACTTGTTGCATATGCTTCTGCAAGGACTCTTCCTGGCATAGAGCGTATCGCTCGCCATGCCTCATTTCCTGCAGGGAGCCTACAGTTCAGATAGCGTCGTTAGCCTACAGTTTCTCTGGGATTGCGTAGCAACGTCAATCACAATTCCAGCTCAAAGTACAATACCTCAGCGGTACTAGTCCGCTTGGAAGCTGAAAATGCTCTAGAACAGGCTTCATCACCGCCCGTGTCGTGCCTCCAGAACGGCCTCCGGATGCCCACCCCCAACAACTGCCTTCGCTGCGTAGTTAGATTTGGTAAGTAACGCACTCCAATGATCAAATTTCCAGGCAAACGCACGCCTCCAATAAGGTGTGAAAGGGTTTTTGAAGAAACAAAAAGGAATAGGAGGGTGTGGGTCCTCATATTAGGTGGGTGCAACATAGAAGAATCCGAAATCATTTTCTTCAGCTCGGCTTTAGGACCATATAATCACATGACTTTTGGATTTTCAAATCTTTTCCTAGACACAAACTTTAATTCGATGTGGGCTACGGCTCTTTGCATACGTGTCAGGTAGTGGCGTTTATTTGCCTCGCATGGATTCTAGCTTGACAAGAAGAGCTCGCACTTCATCTGGCGTGTTGAGGACATCTTGCGGGAGCAAAAGTGCTACAGAGGACTACGTTGGCATGGGGCTGCCATTCTGGAGCGCCAGCTTTGCCATCTTCATCCATTTCATCAAGTTTTCTTCATCATCCTAGCAATTCAGGATACTCCGGAGGAGTTGACGCCACAGATGATGATTCAATTGAATTGGCTGATAAGCCCAGTCGAAGCTAGCACCCTTCCTGAGCAAGCATGCGACCATATCCGGATTGGGGACGGAATCCGAATACGCGCGGACCGAATTGATATAGTAGGAAATTGCGTCGAAAAGTAAAGGGATAAAGCTGGGTCGTCACGAATTGAAACGAGTCGGGCTTTAGACCGTCACTGAGATCCAGCCCGTCTGACACGCTTGCTTTTTGGATGAGGCAACGGGGCGTTGCTCTCGCTGCAACATACGGTATCACTCCATAGCGGATATTAAGAGACAGGAAATGGCCACCGAAAGGTATTTCACGGCAATCAGACAACCCACTGTCCACTATCAACGAACAATATGTTCCTTTGAAAAGGACCGTACAAATGTTTCAATCGTCGAGATGAATTTCGAAATATTGAAATTGCCGCTTTGTCCAATTCATCCATTAAGGCGATTGTTTTCGTGAAAAGCGTCAGATTACCCTCAACCAGTCTCTTCGAGCGCGTTGATTGTTAAGGATTTGAGCGAACATATTAGCGGTATTCTGTCTCTTTGTTCAATGTCCTGCTCTTTATTTTTCTAGTCTTGAATGACGACGTGATTTTGCCGGTTTTCGTTGCGTCCGTCTTTCTATTGTAGCCGATGACCGAAAATCCAACAAACACAGGACGGCCGAGCTTGCCGGACAAGCCAGCGCCCTCCAAGAGCGCGAGACTACTCCTTTCGACGCTCGCCAAAAGGGAGATCAAGCCGAAGCCTTCGCCGATGGGCGGACGGGGGCCATACGACGAGGCGTAAGACGAGCGAGATCAAGAGAAGCATTGGATAGAGCGCAAGTACAAGGAGAATTTCCCAGCCAGGCTTAACGGCGACGGCGACCGTTTCCAGTACAACGTTGCTGTCATAGATGAGCTCAGGCAAACCTTCTGGATCACATCTAGGGTTTGGAGTGAGACCAATGACGGTAATCGGCGCCAGCGCCACGAGACGAGACCAAACCATACTGGCAAGGAGAGTCGCGTCATTCTTCACCCACTTATGGTAGAAGTCCGATTTGGTTGGATGATAACGCCAGTCAAATTCCGCGAACATCCTTACATACAGATCGGGCATAGCCAGCCAATTGCTTTTTAGAAGGCAGTGATCATCGACTCGTTGATATAAAGGAGTAGCATTGACGAGCTCTACCGAGTTCTGGCTGACACGCCAGGAGCCTGTGTAATTTTGTCTTGATAACGTGTATTGCCACAAGTGCGAGCCGAAGCTCTCATCGAGACTGTCGTCCCACCTAGCAACGACAACATTCGTGTTGTCCGATTCTACCGGCATTAACATGGCTATATGAATGGTACTCAGTTGAGTCCAAGTCTTCGCCGACGTCAGACTTGACGTGTTGGGGGACGGTTCTCGCATTAGCGTCTTGAAATAATCCACACTTTTGTCGAGCTGTGCGTTCCATTCGCAGACAGTTGCTGACACGGTCGCTGTGATGGTTTTGGACTGCAAAGGCTTCAAAGAGTTCTGAAGGCTAGCGATATAGTCTGCGGTTGGAGCATCAAGCATGGCAGACATGTTATCTGTAGCGACATGCATGTTAAAGCCATAGACTCGATTAGGGAATCCTGGATTGGTAAACCATGGCAGAGTAGCATTGACAAATTGGGACAGTCCATAGCCAATGTTGTTATTTCCGAGGGGACTACTCAATCCAAATTGGCCGACCAAGTTGCTCTCCGAATATCGACTTTCGCCGCCAAGGCTTTTGTAAGTAGCACTGAGCGCTGGACCGAGAGCTAACATGAGAACCAAGAGCACCCGTATCCGTAAATTCGCTTGGGACGTCAATGGATCCGAGCGCAAAATTGCGTCGATGGACTGCAGTGTTGAGGTCTGAGAGTTGAGAGAAAACAGAAGGAAGATTCTCCTAAGGAGTAATTGTGCACACCAGCCCATTAATGTCAAACATAGGCCAATCCAGATGAATTGTCTATTCTGGCCCCAATAAACGGCCACTCTTGGTTCGAAGACAACGACCGTTGCGACAGCAAAACT
>JAABUL010006154.1_pt1 | contig 14122 bp, 13 predicted proteins | sample 5559151 | NCBI WGS metagenome assembly JAABUL01 (sample SAMN10711876, study PRJNA513368) | rock metagenome | isolation source: Antarctica rocks | place: Antarctica: Victoria Land, Pudding Butte sud | reverse complement strand
GCGAGAGCAGATAGTGGCCGACCGAGTCGGTCGCTCCGGTGCGTACAGCCCTCGTTTGGATGTCGGTTGCAGTGATCTTCGCGCCCACAAGGGACGCTCCAGTGCTATCGACCACTGTTCCCGCCAACGCGCTTGACGTGCCGCTCTGCCCAGAAGCGGTAGAAGTGACAAGCAGCACCGCAGCGAGGAAGAGCGGGAGCAGGAGGAGCAATGATTTCTTCGAAGTCATGGCTTTTAGGTCTACCTAAATCGTATTTAGGATAACCTAAAGGAAAACGGAAAGCGAGTCAAGCATTGAAGAAAACGAAACGAACGCATGGGGACAGAAACACCGAATCTGTCGATGACTATCTGAAGGCCATTCACTCGCTCGGCGCCGATGAGCGCAGGCGCGTCGGCGGCTCAGAGTTGGCGACACGCCTTCATGTCGCACCAGCGTCGGTCACGAACATGCTGCAAAAGCTCGCGGGCGAGCCACAGAGCCGTGTGCATGCGGCGCAGCTACCGTCGGTACAGCAGGCGTTTGCGCACTCTGAGCAGGTTTGAATACAGACGTTACATGCATCGACAACCTTGTTTTGTGGCTGACATATCGCTTCTCCTCTTCGGTTCTGTAGAGGGGCTCCCCATGAGGAGATCCACCTACGCCCAGAATAGGGCTTGTACCCGAGTAGAGAGTCAAGCGAGATCGGCCGAGGATGGAATGAAATGGCCTATTACCACGCCAATGGCCATTCGCAGTTTATGGGCGCATGGGGAGCTGAAGATCTCCCTAAAACACTGTAGAGCCTGTACCGCGCGGTACGGAGTCAAGCCCCCTCACGTGCATTCCCCGGAAGAAAGGTATGCTCTGGGCCTTGACTCTGGATACGACTCCAGGGTGTACGCTTTGTTTAATGACTTGCGAACACAACAGCGTCGGATTGCAGATCGGGTCCGTTGCCTCGCGTTGTGGGCTGAGCGTAGATACGATCCGTTTCTACGAGAAGCAGGGGCTTATTGGAAAGCCTGCCCGGAGCCAGGGCGGATTCCGCCTGTATGAAGAAGACGCTGTTGAGCGCCTGAGCTTCGTCACTCGGGCACAGACGCTCGGGTTCTCTCTCGACGAGATCCGCGAGCTGCTCTTGCTGCGCAATGCAGGAGAAGAAGCCTGCTCACACGTCCACGACCTGATCGATCAGAAGCTCACGGTCATTCACGCCAAGATAGCTGAATTGCGAAAGCTGGAGCGTCACCTCAGGGAAGCGAAGGGACGGTGCGACCGCGAGTTGGCCTCGGAATGTGTCGGAAGCTGTCCGGTGATCGAAGAGATCGCGCGCAAACGGAAGGATGAACAATGAAAGTCGAAGTGCTGTACATCGCAGAGTGCCCGAATCACAAACCGGCCGTGGAGCAAGCGCGTGCCGCGTTGCGGGCTGTGGGTGTGCCTGCGATTGTCGAAGAACTCGAAGTTCGCACGAACGACGATGCCCAGGGATGGAGATTTCTGGGTTCGCCAACGGTGCGCGTCAACGGTTTGGACGTCGAGCCGGAAGCACGTGGAGTTGAATATTTCGGCGTCGGGTGTCGCTCTTATCAGGAGAACGGGCGGCGCTCGGGCCTTCCATCAAGAGATCTGATCCAGCGAGCTCTTCAGGAGGACGCGGGCGTTACAACAAGCCCGGTCCCGACAGGCTCGCAGGAGAAGAGAGGGGCTGAATCCAGCGTGCTGGTAGCTGGTGGGCTGGCCGCAGTGCTGGCCTCGACTTGCTGCCTCGGCCCGTTGCTCCTGGTCGCATTTGGCTTCAGCGGCGCATGGATAGGCAATCTCTCCAGACTCGAACCCTACCGCCCTTGGTTCATCGGTGCTGCCCTGATTGCGCTGTTCTTCGCGGGTCGGCGTATCTTCCGTCCGGCGGCGGCGTGCAAGCCAGGAGAGGTCTGCGCATTGCCAACCACACGCCGCGCCTACAAAGTGCTTTTTGGGATCGTCACGACCTTAGTAGTTGTCGCGCTCACGTTTCCTTACGTCGTTCGGTTGTTCTACTAACCATCACCCTACAAGGAGCTCTCTCATGAAACGATTATTCACAGCTATTGCCGCCGCTGCCCTCTTCACCACGCCTGTTTTCGCTGCCACTCAGACTGCGACTCTGAAGGTGCCGGGGATGACCTGCTCAGCCTGTCCCATCACGGTCAAGAAGGCGCTCTCAAAGGTCGATGGAGTTGAAAAGGTGGACGTCAGCTTCGAGAAGAAAGAAGCTGTGGTGACCTTCGACGACGCGAAGACAAATGAGAAGGCTCTCGTGAAGGCTACGACGGACGCCGGGTATCCCTCAGAGCGCGTCAAAGACGGCAAGTAAAGCTTGGGCATTTCCACTTGGGAGGACCGGGCTACCGACCACTCATATGAGGATGCCCACTCACCACCGGACCGGAGCCCGAGATCGTCGCTCGCTAATAGAACCGGCCGTACGCGCCCAGTGTGCGGCCTCCTCATTCCAGAGGAGTCACACCGCTTCTCTCGTTTCCCGTTAATCAACTGAACAGGGAGAAGTCATGGCTGAAACGTTCGATCTCGTGATTCTTGGCGCCGGTTCAACGGCATTTGCCGCAGCACTGCGCGCTTCCGAATTTGGTAAAACTGTGGCCCTGACAGAATCGCGGGTTCTGGGAGGAACCTGTGCCAACCGTGGCTGCCTGCCCTCGAAGAACCTCATCGAGGCCGCCAAGATCCTGTACGAGTCTACGCATCCACGATATCCAGGTCTTCGCCCTTCCGGCATGGAACTCGACTTCCCCGCCCTCATTGCGCAGAAGGACGAGGTCATCCGGGGCTATCGCGCCAAGAAGTATCAGAGCATCGTCAGCGACACAAAACGCATTCAGGTCTTCGAGGGAGTCGCTCGCTTCAGCGGGCCACGCGAGGTGACTGTCAACGGGAAGACCCTCACCGGCTCTCGGTTCCTTGTAGCGACCGGAAGCTCGCCCAGCATCCCCAATATTCCCGGGCTGTCGAACACGCCCTATCTCACAAGCGACCTGCTCACCAGCCTGGAAGACATGGAACTCAAGGTTGCCCGAGTCGCTCATCATTGTCGGTGGCGGGTACATCGCGCTGGAGCTCGGCCAGATGTTCTCGCGCTTGGGGACGGAGGTCACGATTTTGGAGCGCGGTGAGCGTGTGCTGTCCGCCTATGAACCCGAGATTACGCAGTCGGTGATGGCAGTATTCCGCGAGGAGGGCATCACGTTGCACACGCATGCCAGCATCAGCCAGGTTCAGGGGGACACAAAGCAGGTCGTGGTGTCTGCTTCGGTGAATGGCCGACAGCGTGAGCTCAAAGCCGCGAAGCTGCTGGTCGCAACAGGGCGCAGACCGAACACGGGGAGTCTTGGACTGAAGCTTCCAGGCGTGGAAGTTGATGAGCACGGATTCATCAAGGTCGATGAAGAGCTTCGCACCTCTGCCGAGTACGTCTACGCAGCAGGAGATCTGATCGGCCCGTATATCGACAGCCAGATGGCCACGCCGGTAGGAGCCCAGGACGGCGGGATCGCTGCTGAAAACGCCTTGAACGGCGCGGGCCACAAGGTGGACCACGCGGTCATTCCACGCGCGATCTTCACCGATCCGCAGGTGGGTGTTGTGGGATTGTCCGATGAAGGGGCGAATGCGCAGGGGTATCAGTGCGCTTGCCGCATCATTCCCATGTCGCTTGTTCCTCGCGCCGGAGCCGTGCGCGATACGGCGGGCGTCATTAAGATGGTCTCCGACGCCAACACCGGCAAAGTCCTTGGGGTCTCCATGCATGGTCTCAATGCAGCCGAGGTCATCCATGAGGCTGTTCTGGGCCTTCGCTTCGGGGCTAAGGTCGAGGACTTCGCGAAGATGCTGCACGTATTCCCAACGATGGCCGAGGCGCTGAAAATAGTCGCCCTGTCCTACACCAAAGACGTTTCGAAGATGTCCTGCTGCGCAGACTGAATAAGCATGTACAGAACCACCCAGAACCGACTTTAGAGGAGAACGCCATGAAGAAGAGCTGCCTGATTCGCGATATCGCGATGGGATTGGTTGCCGGTGCAGCCGCCACGTTTGTGATGGACAAAGTGAGCACGTGGGACTACAGCCTCGAAGATCCGAAAGTACGCGAGTCGGAAGAGAAGATGCGGGGTGGGGAGTATCCGCCCGAGGTACTCTACAAGCGTGTAGCGGAGGTGACGACTGGATCGACTCCGAACCAGCAGACCACCGAAAAGCTGGCCATGGGAATTCACTGGGGCTACGGCGTACTCTGGGGCGGCCTCTTCGGTGCACTTCGCAATCGCGTCCCAGTGATCGGCTCGGCTGCTGGCCTCACCTACGGCACTGGGTTGTGGCTGATCGGCGACGAATTGCTGATGCCCGTTCTAAAGCTCTCGCCTCCCTCGACCGACTTCCCATGGCAGAATCACGCACGGGCATTCACCAATCACGCCGCGTACGGAACCACGCTCTGGCTCACCCTAGAAACACTCTCGCGATTGACCGACCGCGTTACCGGTTAGGATCCAGGGCCTTTATGCCCGCCCACCCATGCTCTTATTCAGCCTCGACATCGGTGAACATTGGCACCACAGCCGGAGCGGAAACGATCGTGCGGAATTGCAGGTTCGTCTGCTCGTGGCCGTTCGGGTGCTGCTCTCGCCACAGCTCCAACAGGAGCGGAGGCATCTCGGCCAGTACTGCAAGCGTTCTGTGCACTCTGGCATGACAGCCAGGACAGAGCGAGATCATCAGGTGCAGGACGGACTTCCCCGCAACTCGGTGATGGACGATGATCGAGCGCTTGTGCCTGCCAGATGTGTCGCATACCCGGCATCGATAGCCATCCCGCTCTAGTGCCCTCTCGCGCAATCCGCCAAAGTGTCCTTCGTCCTGGCGCTTCAAGGTGTAGCAGGTTGCACACAGACCCTGCGCGATGATCTTCTCATTCCCGCAGCGGCAATGCATCGCTCTCTGAAGGAGTTTCTTCACTTCCCTCCTTGCCCTCTTGAAGTTTCGAAGCAAAGAACTCGCAAGGTGAAAGTTTGCAACGGCTCAACTTGCGCATCATGGTCACTCCCCGTACCATCATTCTGTTATGAAAATAACATCAACGAGGGCGAGCTCGCCATGGCTGCTTCTGGTGTTCACGTTGCCGTCGAGCAAAGCTAGCGAGCGTGTACAGATTTGGAGGAAATTGCAGAGATTTGGTTCCATCCCGTTTCGTAACGCAGGATCGATTCTGCCGAACGGTCCCATTCACCAGGAGCGCTTCGAGTGGTTGGCGGCGACCATCCGTGAGCATGGAGGCGAGGCTTCTGTTCTCGAGATACAAACGATCGACGATATCTCACCAACAATGCAACAAGAGGCTTTTCGACGCGCTCGCAATGTCGATTACGCCGCCCTCCTTGATGAAATCGAGAAACTCACACCAGCCGTCAGGGGGGCTTCGGGTCAAATGCCACGACTCCGGCGGCGCTACGAGGAGATCGCAGCAATCGACTTCTTCGAGAATCCCATGCGTTCCAAGGCGGAAGCAGCTCTGACACGAGCCGAGCAGCCCCAGGCTTCCGGTAAGACTGGCAACGAACGGGCGGCGAAAGCCGATTATCAGCACCGCACCTGGATAACGCGCCCCAGGCCCGGGATCGACCGCGTGTCGTCCGCATGGCTCATCACCCGCTTTATCGACTCCGGGCCGCAGTTTGTCTTCGGAGGCGATCCGGCGGCCCACGCCGAAGCGGTTCCCTTCGACATGTTCCAAGGCGCGGGATTTGGACACGAGGAAGACCGCTGCACGTTCGAGACGCTCTGTCTTGCCTTTGACGTGACTGACCGAAGGGTTTTGCAGATTGCAGAGGCGATCCACGATGCGGATCTTGAGGACGGGAAGTTCGGCCGTTCCGAAGGAAACACCATGAACCAGATTTTGAAGGGATGGGCAGCACAGGGCATCCCTGACGATGAGTTGCTTCGGCGAGGGATAAACCTCACCGAAGGGCTTTACCACTCCATTCCATAACCCGAGGACACTTCTATGAAGCTCTATCGCCTTTGCTCGCCTGCTCTCTTGCTTGCCGTCGCGCCGCTCCTGGCCCAACAGCTCCCCGTCGCGAACGACTGGAAGCCGGTCGATGCGGCTCTAGGCCGGTCCGGGCAGATGCAACCCGGCGATGTATACAAGTTCGCCATGCCGCGTAAGGACTTGAAGGTCACAAAAGACGGCGTGACGATCGCCCCCGGCCTCGCTCTCGGATCATGGGCTGCGTTCAAAAAGATGGGCAACGAGACGATGCTGATGGGCGATCTGGTCTTGACCGAGGACGAGATCGAGCCGGTAATGTTGAAACTCCAGCAGGAAGGAATCGAACAGACCGCAATTCACAATCACCTGTTAGGTGAGACGCCACGCATCATGTACATGCATGTCGGTGGCCACGGAGATGCAGTCAAACTGGCTACCTCTCTCGCGTCGGCGCTGGCTTTGACCAAGACGCCAGGCGGCTCCTCGCCTCGCACATCGAACCTTGCGGAAGCCCCGGCACCAACGACCGGAGCGCCAGCTGCTACACCCAAGCCCATCGATCTTGACACGAAGGGTGTCGAGCAAGCCTTGGGCCTCTCGGGCAAGGTCAATGGCGGCATCCTTCAGTTCGGTATTCCTCGCAAGGAGAAGATCACTGATGCCGGCATGGAAATCCCATCCTCGATGGGCACAGCGACCGCCATCAACTTCCAGCCGACAGGCGCAGGTAAAGCGGCGATCTCCGGGGACTTCGTTCTGCTCGCTAATGAGGTAAACCCGGTCATCCGGGCTCTCCGAACCCATGGAATCGAGGTCGAGGCGATGCACAATCACATGCTCACGGAGCAGCCGCACCTCTACTTTATGCACTTTTGGGCCAATGACGATGCGACCAAGCTGGCCCAGGGGCTACGTGCCGCTCTTGACCAGACCAACTCAGTCAAATCCGCAACGAAATGACCAGGCAAAGAGGGCATGAACGCATGAAGATCGATTTCCGCAGTTTGGTTCGCGGCTCGGCCGCAGTTCTCTGTTTTTCCACGTCGGGGATGTTTGCGCAGTCTCCGGGGGCGGTCGAAAAGGTGCTGACGAAAGTGGCGGATGTCCCGATGCCCGGCCCGGCCGTCCGCTTCGACTATCAGACCCTCGATTCTTTGAGCAGCCGTCTTTACATCGCACACATGAACGCCGACCAACTCGTGGTTTTCGATATCTCGACGAGGAAAGTTGTCGCCAATCTGGACGGCTTCAAGCGTGTGCACGGCGTTGCGGTCGCGCCTGAGATTCACCGAGTCTATGCGTCTTCGACAGGGGCTCACCAGGTCACGGCCCTCGACACCGAAACGCTGAAGATCGCGGGCACGGCCGGGCCAGTCATCTATCCCGATGGCCTGGCCTATGCCCCCAAGCAGAACAAGGTTTTCGTCTCGGACGAGCGCGGGGGCGTCGATGCGGTAATCGACGCAGCGAGCAATAAGCTCATCACTAACATCTCTCTCGGCGGCGGCGCGGGAAATACGGTGTACGACGCAATCTCCGGTCACATCCTGGTAGCGGTACACGGCATAAATCTGCTTGCGGTGATCGATCCGACGACGAACCAGATTATCAGCCGTGTAACGCTTCCTGGGATCAAGAACCCGCATGGCATCGCGCTCGATCCGCGCGCTCACGTGGCCTTCGTCGCCGGCGAAGAGAATCACTCGCTCGCCATGGTCGACCTTAATACGATGAAGATCTTGTCCGACTACCAGGTAGGCGAAGATCCCGACGTACTCGCCTTTGACCCGGGCTTGAAGCGCTTATACGTCTCGGCCGAGTCTGGTACAGTCGCGGTGTTTCAAAGCAACGACAAGAGCCTCACCCTTTTGGGCTCCTTCGTAATGCCACACGCCCACACGGTTTCTGTCGATCCAGAAACCCATCTGGTTTACTTCCCACTCGAAAACGTGGACGGCCATCCACTGTTACGGATCATGCGTCCGGTCGATCAGAGATAGGCGGAGATGAAAGAACAAACTTCACCGCCCACGATGACCCGCTGTGATCTTTCACGAGCAGGATTTGCGATTGCGGCAACAGCCTGTCTGCTTATGATCTCGGGCGCGCTCTCTGCCCAAAGTTCCGAAGCAGCCCGCAGCCGGCCATTGACGCTCGACCAGGTGATTGACCAGGCAAAGAGGAGCTATCCTGCCATCCAGGCGGCGCAGGCTCAACAAAGGGCGGCGCAAGGGACGGTCGGCGTTGCCCGCACGGCCTACCTCCCGCGAACCGATCTGCTATGGCAGACGAATCGAGCCACGGCGAACAACATTTACGGTCTTCTTCTGCCGCAAGGAGTGATCTCGCCTATAACGGGTCCGGTGATTGGAACAGACGTGTCGCGGAGTGCATGGAGCAGTGGAGGAGGCGCGTTGCTGAGTTGGCAACCCTTCGACTTCGGTGTTCGGGCCGCCAGGGTGAACGCCGCACAGCAAGGAACTGAAGCAGCTAAACAGGCGGCTGCTCTGGCCACGCTGGAGGGCAGCGTGGGTGCAGCAAGTGCATTTCTCGATCTGGCGGCGGCACACCAGCTCGTGACGGTGGCAGAAGCCAACGTGAGACGGCTCGAAACCTTCGACAAGACGATCCACGTTCTCGTGGACAACTCACTGCGGCCGGGTGCGGACGCGTCACAGGCTGATGCGCAGCTTGCGCTTGCTCAGAATCAGCTTGTGCAGGCACAGACGCAAGAAGATGTGCGCAGGTCTGCCCTATCGAAGTATCTACGCCCTGCTGAGGAACATCCGGAGATCGATGCCTCCCAGGTGCTTGCCGCGCTTCCTGTTTCCGATCCGGAGACTACGAAGACAACGGCTAACCCGGCCGCGCGACAGGAGAGCTTCTTAATCAAGCAGCAGGATGCACAAAAGCGCGCCCTTGATCGCAGCTATGTCCCTGTCTTTAACACGCTGGGAGCAGTCTCCGGGCGAGGGGCGGGTACCGACCTGAACGGACAGTTCCCAGGTGGCACTGCTGGGCTTCTTCCCGACACGTTCAATTGGGCAGCCGGCGTTCAGGTTACGTTTTCTGTCTTCGACTACTTCGGTCTTCGAGAACAGAAGAAGGTTCAGCAGGCGAATACTCAAGCAGAACAGGCACGCTACAACCAGGTGAGCGATGAGATCTCGGTTGCTGTCGCACAGGCGAGGGCCACACTTGCCGGAGCTCGCAAAATCGCCGCGAATACACCCATCGAGTTATCGGCCGCACAGGCCAGTGAACAGCAGCAGCAGGCTCGCTATCGCTCCTCGCTCGCAACCGTCGTCGACGTAGCCACGACGGAAGGGGTTCTTTCCCAGGCCGAGGCGGATGACGCGATCGCAAGGCTCGGCGTCTGGCGCGCAGAGCTTGGTGTTGCAGCCGCGCAGGGCGATCTCGCCCCCTTCGTTCAATTGCTCAAGAGTCAACCATGACGGGAGGAAGTTAAGAATCTATGTGGCTCATCCGCACCGCGCTTCGGCGCCCAATCGCCGTTCTCGTTTTTGTCGTGGCCCTCGCGCTGGCCTCCGTTCTGGCCATCATGCGGACCCGCGTCGACATTCTGCCGAGTCTCGACCTGCCGGTGATCTATGTCGCGCAGCCTTATGGAGGCATGAGCCCGCAGCAGATGGAAGGGTTTCTTGCGTTTTATTACGAGTACCACTTCCTTTACATCAACGGGATCGAGAGCGTGGAGGCGAAGTCGATCCAGGGAACCGCGCTTCTCCGGCTCACCTTTCACCCCGGTACCGATATGACGGAAGCGCTCTCACAAACGATCTCATACGTCAATCGTGCCCGTGCTTTTATGCCACCGGGAACGGTCGCCCCGTTCGTCATCCGCTACGACGCTGGAACGTTGCCGGTGGGCTACATGGTCTTTTCCAGCCCGTCACGAACTCTGGGCGAAATCCAGGACCTTGCCCTCAATCGAGTTCGGCCGGTCTTTGCGACTCTACCTGGCGTCTCTTCGCCGCCTCCCTTCGGAGGAAATCAGCGAACCATTGTCATCAACGTCGACCCGCAGAAGCTGCAGGCATACGGCTTGTCCCCCGAGAAAGTCGTCAGCGCCCTCACCACCGGAAATAGCATCCAGCCTGCGGGGAACGCCGATATCGGCACGATGCATACCTTGGTGACGACTGATTCCACCGTCACGCAGATCAACGATCTCCTCAGCATTCCCCTGAAACTCGGCTCCGGAGCCGCTATCTATATGCGCGACGTGGGCAGCGTGTCCGACTCATCGGACACGCTGGCCGGCTACGCTCTGCTGAATGGCAAACGCACGATCTATATCCCGGTGACCAAGCGGCCCGACGCATCCACCGTTACCGTGGTCAATGAAGTTCGCCAGAGTCTTGCACGTTTTCAGTCCCTCGTTCCTGAGGACATCAAGATTACGTATGAGTTCGACCAGTCCCAGTACGTACGGGACGCGCTGCTGTCTGTCTTGCGCGAAGCCGCAATTGGAGCCTTTCTCACCGGGCTGACGCTGCTGCTCTTTCTGCGCGACTGGCGATCGTCTCTGATCGTTGTCATCACCATTCCGTTCGCACTGCTCACGGCAGTCGTCCTCCTGAAACTCTCTGGGCAGACGATCAACATCATGACGCTGGGAGGCCTTGCTCTCTCAGTCGGCGTCCTGGTGGATGAAGGAACGGTCCTGCTCGAGAATATCCATGTTCATCTGGACAGCGGTGAGAATCCTGCACGGGCCGTTCATCTGGCCAGCCGTGAGGTCGCGACCCCGCGCCTGCTTGCCATGCTGAGCGTGATGGCCGTCTTCATCCCCTCCTTCTTCATGACCGGTCCTGCACAGTCACTGTTCCTGCCCCTGTCGCTCGCTGTCGGGTTTGCGATGGGAGCGTCCTATCTGCTTTCCAGTTCTCTGGTTCCGGTTCTGGCGAACTGGATGCTCAAATCGAAATCGAAGGAACAGAACCCTGACAAGCAGAAACAAGGCAGCTTCGATCGCTTCCGTCAGCGCTTCGAGCACATCCTGGAGCGTGCCATGCGTTTTCCCGGCATTCTTCTTGGCGCGTACGCGGTCGTCGCTCTGCTTGTGCTACTCCTGGTCACACCACGCATGGCCGAGGAGATCTTTCCTTCGGCCGCTTCCACACAGTTCCGTCTTCGCATCGACGCTCCGGACGGCACCAGGGTTCCCGTTACCGAGGATCTCGTGCGCCATGTGCTGACTACGATTCAGAGCGTCGCGGGAGAAAAGAATCTCGACTTGAGTCTTGGATATGTGGGCACACAGGCGTCTTCGTATCCGATCAACTCCGTTTTTCTCTGGACGAGTGGACCACAGGCGGCAATCATCAACGTCGGCCTGAAGCAAGGGACATCGCTTAAGCTGGCCGGCCTTGAAGAGCAACTCCGGCAGAAGCTGGCGCAGGACTATCCGGGCACACACTTCTCTTTCGATCCCGGCGATCTCATCAGCCAGATCCTCAGCTTCGGCTCCCCGTCTCTCGCCGAGGTAACGATCACAGGCCCACAGTACGCAGATGTGGCCAGCTATGCCGAGCGCGTACGGCAAAAGCTCGCGACCCTTCCCGTGCTTCGCGATCTGGAGTACGAGGAGCCGCAGCACTACCCAACCGTGGATGTACGGGTAAACCGCGCGCTGGCTGGTCAGCTTGGCACCACTGCCAACGATGTCGGTGCAGCCGTGGTATCGGCGACTGCCTCAAGCCGCTTCATCGCTCCGAACTACTGGCGGGACGCGAAGTCGGGCGTCAGCTATCAGGTGCAGGTGCAGGTGCCGCAGGCAAAGATGACCTCCCTTGCCGACATCGGCAACATTCCCGTCGATAGCACCACCGGAACTCAGCCGCTCGTCAATCAAGTGGCGGACCTGCGCTCTACAACCGTCCCCGGCGAACTTGATCGGCAGAACGGACAGTGGATGCTCGCGCTCTCTGCGAACCTTGGCAGCCGCGATCTTCGGCTTGCAAATAAGGCTATCGAAAAAGCACTTGCGGATACTGGAACACCACCGCGCGGTGTAAAGACTGAGATACGCGGACAGGTCAGTGCGTTGCAGCAGATCTTCGGGGAGCTTGCGATTGGACTGGCCGCGGCGATCGGCGTCATACTGCTTTTGCTCACGGCCAACTTCCAATCGCTTCGCCTTGCGTTGGTCGTGCTCTCGACAGCTCCGGCAGTGCTAGCCGGTTCGGTGCTCATGCTGCTCTTTACCGGAACCACACTCAACCTTGAGAGCTTCATGGGAACAATCATGGCCATCGGTGTAGCCGTTGCGAATGCCATCCTGCTCGTAAGCTTTGCGGAGCAGAACCGAGTCAAGGGTGCAGACTCCCACCGGGCCGCCCGCGCCGCAGCGGCCGAGCGCCTACGGCCGGTCCTCATGACCAGCCTTGCCATGATCGCTGGGATGATTCCGATGGCACTGGCATTCGGTCGCGGCAGCGAGGAGACAGCTCCCCTGGGCCGGGCCGTCATCGGTGGCTTGCTGGTTGCAACGCTTGCAACCCTCTTCTTACTTCCCATGGTCTTCGGCATCGCCCAGCGCAAGGCCTCCACCGGCTCGCGTTCTCTCGATCCCGAAGACCCGGACAGCAAGTGGTTCGAACAACATCCGGAGGCCGCCCGATGAAACGAATACTCCCTGCTTCCACCTTCTTTCTACTCGCAGCCCTCGGTTGCAACACCTCTTCACCCGGTGGCCCTCAAGAGAAGAAAGCAACGCCGCCGCCGGCCAATGCTCCTACGGCAGTCAGCGTGGTTCCCGTCGTGTCGCGTAAGCTTCACACCACGATCAGCCTGCCGGCGCAACTAGTTCCCTACGAGTCGGTTGACATCTACCCCAAAGTCACAGGCTTCGTTCAAACAGTGACGGTGGATCGAGGGTCGCACGTACGGCGCGGTCAAGTTCTGGTTCGGCTGACTGCGCCGGAACTCAGCAGCCAGCGCGCACAGGCTGAGGCCGCCGTTCGTGCAGCTCAGTCCCAGCTCGCCACGGCTCAGGCAAAACTGGCGTCCGACAACGGCACCTATCTCCATATGGTCGCGGCGTCGAAGACTCCAGGCGTGCTTGCCGAGAACGACGTCACCGTTGCGAGCCAAACGGTGACTGGCGACAAGGGTGTGGTCGCCGCTGCGGAGCAAAACATTGCCGCCGCCAAGGATGTCGTGCGCAGCGTTGGCCAAACAGAATCCTATCTGACCATCACAGCCCCATTCGATGGCGTCGTGACGACTCGCAACCTTCATCCCGGAGCTCTCATCGGCCCTGCATCCGGCCAGGGAGGGGCGCAGCCAATACTTCAGATTGTGGACGACAAACGCCTGCGATTGGTCGTGCCGGTACCGGAAGCGCAAGTCGGTGAAATGAAGGTAGGCCAGCAAGCGTCCTTTACGGTACCTGCGTACCCCGCACAAACCTTCAAAGCTCCAATCAAACGCATCTCCCATGAGATCGACGAGAACACTCGCTCGATGCCGGTCGAACTCGACGCCCTGAATGCAGACGGCAAGCTTTCGCCCGGAAGTTTCACGACCGTCTTATGGCCGCTCGACCGCAGCGCCCCAACGCTGTTCGTTCCCGCTTCCGCCGTGACCAGCGATCAGCAGCACACCTTCGTCATTCGCGTTCAGAACAACAAAGCGGAATGGGTAACTGTCCAGACCGGGCAAACGGTTGCAGGAGACATCGAGGTATTTGGAGAGCTGAAAGCCGGAGATCAAGTAATCAAGAGTGCGACGGATGCAACTCTCTCTGGCGATAGCGTGCAAGTGCAAGTAGCCAAACAGACTTCCAATGGCCTGCCGTGATCTGACTACCTCAATCAGACCACGGCCCCCCGGAGCAATGAAGGGAGCTGATCTTCGCACACTAGTCAGCGGCATAACCTCATCATTCATCGTCGCACAAAGGAAAGTTATGACGTGGCTTGCTTCTCTCTTCGCTCTTCTCTCTGGCGCACTGATTACATGTCAAGCAGGGGCCAATACAGAGCTGAAGAAATCCTTGGGCCACCCGATGCCTGCTGTCGTCGTGAACTATACCCTCGGCTTGGTGGGAGTGCTGGTTT
>JAABUL010006153.1_pt1 | contig 14125 bp, 20 predicted proteins | sample 5559151 | NCBI WGS metagenome assembly JAABUL01 (sample SAMN10711876, study PRJNA513368) | rock metagenome | isolation source: Antarctica rocks | place: Antarctica: Victoria Land, Pudding Butte sud | reverse complement strand
ACGCCACCGCCACCCGCTACACGACCGTCGCTGAGGCCCTACTCGGCGACGAGCTCGAGCTACCGGTTGAGCGGGGAATCCGTCCGTCGCCGCTAAGCTGCAGCCAGCGAACCCGCTGAGGGTCCGCTGGCCGAGCGGCGAAAAGCCGTGGGTTCCAGCCGAAGTCGCTTCAGTCCGGCTGAACCCACGGAGGACGTGCCGGTAAGAATGCTGTCACCAGCCCCAAACCGCGGTGATCTTGGAGTGGACGAGGAGGTCGATGTCGCTCTCGGGGGTATCCGTGCCATGCACCGCCGATCCGAAAACCCGTACCTCGGATACCCGGTGCGCCGCGGCGGCGGCGAGTACGGGTGATCTGTACCGCTCCAAGACGACGGACGGACGGGCCTTCGTGGCGTCCTGCCGTATTCGGACCTCGGTGGTGGACATGGGACCGAGTATGGCCCCGCGGTCAACTACCCGACCGTGATGGCTCCGTCGGAGTACCGGTAGGTGAGGGACTTGTGTTGGAAGTTGCTGCGCCGACCGCCGGGCACCGCGTAGTGAACCTCCCCGCACTGTCCCGGCACAAACAACGGCAGCAGGTTGGCAAACCCTGGGGGGAGGATGTTCGCCAACCTGCTGCCTGGCCCCGCGGCGCAGTGCGCCTGCGGAAGTTGCACCAGCATAACCCTTCCGGGCCCGCTTCGCCTCAACCTCCGTCGCTCAGCTCTCGGAGCCGTAGCGGTCGCAGGTGCATTCCTCGGTGCTTTTACCGCAGTCGTCGCAGGACTCGTCGTCGCAGGTGCAGTCCTGCGTGTCGTAGCCGCACTCCAGGCAATTACCGTCATCCACATCCGAGTACACCGGGTCGGCGTACTCGCATTCGGCGGTCTCGAGAACCACATACCGGCAGACCCGCAACTTCTGAAACTCGGAGCAGTCGGGGACGGACACCACGTCGCGCGGGTTGATCCGCACCGTCAACGTCATGCCCTGCGCGAAGCCGCGGGCGTACCCCCAGGTGCCGGCGTGCAACCCCTGCGAGCAACCCACCTCCCGCTTGTCATCCACCTGCAGCCGGGGCATGGTCACCACAGCACCGACCTTGTTGGGGATCTGGCCGACGATCTCCACTCCATCTACCCAGGCCCGGCCCGAGTGGATGGACAGCCCGTCGCTGGTGACCCCCTTGTAGGCCAGGAAATCGCCGTCCCCGGTGATGGCGAAGTCCCGGTCGGACAGCCAGCGGTACAGCGCATCACGGGACTCCTGCGAGGGGTTGGTGGACACCTTCTCCAGGAACGCGACCAGCGCGAACCGCACATCACCGGAGCGCACCATCCGCACGATGTGCTTGGTGAGGGTGCCCTTGATCCGGTCCCCGTCGAAATAGAGCTTCTTGCCGCGGATCGACACCCTTTCGGACAGGGCCGCGAACTCGCGCAGCGGCTTGGTGGCGTCGACCAGTGCGCGCACCACGTCTTCCGCTGCATTGGTCAGCAGTGCCGCGAGGATCTCGTCGTACTTCGGGTGCGAGCCGGGCACCGCAACCGGGGTGAAGTCGCCGTAGAGGATGGTGGCCGAGCGGCCTGCCGTGGCGCTCTCGGTGATGGTGTACTGCATGGTGATCTCCTGGTGCTTCGGTGCCGGGCCGGTGCTCGGCGTGTTGCTGTGTATGTGTCCGGCGCGGCAGGTGTCGCCCCTGTTTGCGGCCGGTGATCTCTGCTCAGGCCGCGACCGCGAGAACCGGCGGGCTCGTCAGCGCGTTCAGGTAGGCGACCACGTGAGGTAGCTTCTCGGAGTCGAAGCTGTATCGCACCGATTCCAGCAGTGGGAACCGGGCGATGAACCCCCGCACGTCGCCACCCGCAGCAGCAGCGAGCGTGGCCTCGAAAGCCAGCCACGGTGCGGACATTCGCACCAGCGGGGTACCGCTCAACAGCCGCAAGCGTTCCGTGGCAGCGGTAGAACCAGCTTCGGTGGTGCACGCATCGACGAGGCCGGCGACCTCGGGGTTGGTGATGGACCCCAACACCGGACGAAGCATTCGGGCGATGAAGGTGTCGTTGCTGGTGAACCTGCCCACCCGGCGGGCCGCGGCCATCGTCGCCACCTGCGCCGGGGTGAACGCGGCGATGATCGCGGCGACGGCTTGGTCCAGCACAGCGGTCAGCGGGCGGGCCGCTGGCAGGCGACGGCGGAACACATCCTCGCTCTGCCGTGAGGTCAGCACCACCACAGGGGCGTCACATTCCAACGCGCGCAACGAATCCAGCACATGTTGGGAGTGCGCGTCGGTGTAGGCGAGGACCGGCAACTCCCGCAGCTCGGCCAGGCTCATGTCTTGGGTGGCGCACCCTCGGGCGACCACCCGATAGGTGAGAGGACCGGAGGACACCCGAGGGGAAGCGTCCACCTTGAGGGCAGCCTTGCACTCCGCCAAGGTCATCACCGTGACTCCGGGGTTGGCCAGGGTGAACCACTCGTGGGTGTAGTCGGCTCGGGCACACAGCACGACAGCGCCGAACCCTTCCTGGACGCACAGTGCCCGCAGCCCGAGCCGCACGCTGCGCTCAGTGTCCGGGGTGACCCCGGTGATGGCGAGAATGTTCTTCGCGCTGACGCCGATGATGCTGTCACCGTCAGCGGGCTTCGCGATGCGGCCCTTGTTGATGTCCAGCCGCAGCACCGGGACGTCGAGCGAGGTGTGCACATCGAGTCGGTGACCCCGCCAGGTGAAGGTGTTCCTCTTCGTCGTGACGCACGGCACGATCTGGTGCCGGTGCAAGATGAGGGCCGCGTCATACCAGGTGGGGCAGGCAGCGATGGCCGCTTCGACGTAACGCACCGACTCGGCGTCGAACCGCTGCCGGGCGGCACGCAGAAAAGCCTTCGTGCGGTCGGTGTTCCGCAGCCCCTCCCGGGAGGGAACTATGTCCACATCGCCGATACCGGCGTAGATGTAGGTGTGGGCGTACGCCATGAGGGAATCGCTCCAGCACCCGTCTGCATCGGAAGAAGCGACCGGGTAACTCACGTTGCCCATGACCACGTGGGTCCGATAGTTGGAGCTACCGAACTCCTCGGCTTCCTTCCGGTCCAGCAGCCGCACCGCACCGATCCGGACGCCCACCGTGCTCAGACTCCGCCACTCCTCGCCGTCCACCTCCACCGTGCCCGGCTCCCAGGCGGCAAAGAACTTGGTGGCCGCCCGGCACATGGCGCCGGTGTCGTTGACCGGGACAGCAACCTCGACACCGTTGGCCGCCTCGGTCGGCTGATGGGACATGATCGAGGCGGTGCCGATGCCCTCGGAGTTGCGCGCGAACAAGGCCACCGTGCGGTAACGGTCGCGCACCGCGGTGACCACGAACTGGTCGGCAATGGCGAACGCCGCCTTGCAACCGAACCCGAAAGAGCCGATCTGGGTGTTCACGTCACGCTTGTTGCTGGCCCCGTACTGCGAGAAAAAGGTCAGCACCTCATCCTTGCTCATGCCGATACCGTCGTCGGAGACAACCAAACGCGGGTCCAGATCATCGGGCAGGGAAACCCGGACGGGGCTGGTGGACCCTGCGGCAATGATCGCGTCCCAGGCGTTGGTGGAGTACTCCCGCAACACCGCGAGATGCGGGTTGGAGTACAGGTTGGTCATCGAGTCGGTGACCGCCGCCAACGCCTCCGCGTGGATACCCATGACCCGGGTCTCCGTGGCGCTCGTGTTGGTCTGGACTGCGATCCGGTCAAGGGTGCTGCTGATCATGTCGATTCTCCCAAAGTGTGATGCTGCGCCACCTGCGCCGCGTACCCCCTATGTGTGCGGCCGGGAGGCCGTTTCCCGCGTTGGAGAACCGTGATTCCGGAGCAGTCGTCGTAACGCCCGGCTGCGCTGGGTTCCGTTGCCGGGCCTAGCATTAGCTGCCCGGGGCGGGATACCAGGAGCCGGGACCAGTGCGACGCCGCACGACGGTCCAGTCGGGGTCGTCACCGGACAGGCGAGCGTATTCCCGAGCGTCGTGCTCGCTGCCGCGTACGACTACGGCAGACCAGCCGGTCGGTCGCACGCCCCACTGCACCTCGGCCGGCTCGGTCAGGTGCCCGGCCTCGCGGAGGGCAGCGACGATGTCTCTGGCCAACGATTGCATCGCGGGGATGGCAGCGGTGGGTAGTGCGCTGACCATTTTCTGCGTCACTAGGATTACTGCCTCGGCGTTCGGGTCGGGCGATAGGTCGGTTTCTCGGATGCTCTTCATAGTTGTCATGTGGCCGGCCATGGCACCGTCAATCGTCGGTGAGCACGCCGGCGCGCAGCGCGGTGATCTGGTTCAGCAGCGTGTCGGTGGCCGAGGATCGGGTCCCGTCCAACACCTGAAACCAGGCGTCCTCCTGGCCGGCGAACGCCAGTTCGAGGTGGGTGTTCAGGGTCTCGTCGTCGAGCTCATCCAGCGCGTTGACCTGCTCCGCGCTCAGCCGCCCGTCATCCACCCAATCATCGCGTAAATCCTGTGCGCTGATCGGCACCGCGGACGGTTCTTCGGGGCGGTTCGGTTCCGAGGGATTGCTGTCCAGGAAGCGGCGAAGCGCTGCCATCACCTGTGGCAACGCCTCCGCGGAGGTATCCACCATCTCCTCCTGCGCCTTCTCCTGTTCGTAGTCGTTGCCGTTCGCGTACCGCCCGTTGATCTCGTCCAGCTCAGCACTCAGATCCGCGTGGTACGCGCGGAGAGCCTCCAGCGCGGTCGGTGCTGGTGCGGCGGCGGGACTGAGCGAGACGTCGGTTTCGGCGTGCACCCCGGCGGCGAACTGCCCACCTACCGGGGTTCCTGCGGGGGCACGGTTCGGGGCGTTCATCGGGTGGTCTCCTCGTCGTAGGTGTGGGTGACATCGAGGGAAAAACCGTCCGGGCTGTCGTGGCAGGCCCGGCGTGCATACGGGCGCACAGTGGCCACCAGCTCGGCGAAACTTGTCGGCCCGTGTGATCCCGGCAAATCCAGCTCATCCTCATCGTCGGAGTCGCACAGGATCTCACCGCCGGAGTCCCGCACCGAATCGAACCGCACAGTGTCGTCGCCGTCCTCGCCCTCGCCCTCCCACAGGAGGAAGTCCACCTGGACCGCATCCGGGTACCGGGCACGGACCTGCTGGGTGACCAGTGCGGCGGCCTGCTCGGCCAGTGCGCGCTGGCGCTGATCCGCCTGTTGGCGCAGCTCCGAAATCGCGTCTCCCTCGGCCCAGAACGCATCCACCGCAGCCGTGTCCGGTGGTGCGTGACCAGGGTCGGCCACCGCCACGCCGGTTTCGGCGTGGGCCCCGGGGGCGAACTGGCCCCCTACCGGGGTTCCGGCCGGGGCGCGGCTCGGGGTGGACATCAGTGCTGCCCGAACATCTGGGTTTCGCACTCCGGGCAGCCCCGGTTGAACCGTCCAGCGTGAACACCGTCGGCGTGGTGGGTGGACATCTCCTGCGCTGTGGGCATTGTGCCGCCGGCACGACGCTCAGCCACGTACAGCGCGGACATGGCCGCCTCGGTCTTGGCCGCGCACCCCGGGCAACCGACCTCGCCGGTGGCATCGTCGTAGCCCATGGTGTCGTCCTCGTGGTAGGACGTCGAACACTCCGGACAGGTGATCACCGCCGCAGCGGGGAACGACTCACCCTCGAACGACACCATCGCCTCACCGCTGCGCACATGCTCGTCGAAGCTGGCACGGACCGCCTCCTCGGCGCGTTCGGTCAGCACGTTCTCCGACCGGACCCCCTCACCGGGGCCGAGCTGGGCGAAGGTCTCCGACCGGCCGTGAGCCACCCAGTGCCGCGTCGTGTACGTCTGCACACAGGCCGCGGCTTCCTCGTCGCTGGTGCCGTACTGCTCGGCCAGCTCGGTGGTCATGGCCCCGACCCGTTGGCGTGGCGCCAGCATCAACGTGACGTCTGTTTCGGTGTGGGCAGTCGGGGCGAACTGGCCCCCTGCTGGGGTGCCGGGCTGCACGCGCGCGGTCGTTGAGGTGCTCATGCCCACCATGTGTGCGGCGGACCGTCTTTCGCCCCGCAACGCCTCGCGCGGTGGTTCACGCCACCAACCCGCTCTCCCAACGCACGGTGAGGGTGGGATCGAAAAGGTCCAGGTGCGCTTCACAGTCGAACCACAAACCGGCCGCGTGGTCGTCGTCGAAGACATGCGTCTCCTCCAGCTCACCGTGATGCACGATGATCCGCACCCGCTGATCCCTGACCTTCATACCTGTGATGTGTGCGGCGACCCTGACATCCCCCGCGCCGGCGGTTGTGCCTCCGACCCTCGACGGGTCAGCGGTCGGAGGTGGGGCCGCAGTCGGTGACGAGCACCGTGAACTCACCGGCCATCAGGGCATCCACCCGGGGCAGGGTTACCACGTGCACCGACAGGCAACCGCCCAGTCCGCGGGCACCATCAGCGCCGCTCATGGTGACGTAACCCGGCACCCGAATGGTGCCCAAGGTGACCCCCTTGGCCCGGTCGGCGTCGTAACGCCGCTGCCCCTTGCGGGCACCGGAGGTGGAAAGGAAACGGCGTCCCAACGCCTCGGCGGCGGTGTCGTTCAGCACCCAGGAGTAGCCGTACTGTCCATGGATTTCGTGGGTGGAAGCCACGGTGCCGTCGAGCAGGAACAACGCCTGCGTCTCGATCGTGCCGCCCGCCGCCGCGAGCTCGGCCTTGGCCGAGGACTCCTGGGCGCTCAGGCCGCTGGCCCACTGGGACAGGAATCCGTCGGTGTCGGAGCGTTCGAAGCTCTCCGCCTGACGACGGGCCGACACCGTGGCGTCGGCGATGTGCTGAGCTGCTGTCTTGCCTTCGATGGTGGTCATACCCATCATGTGTGCGGCCGCACAGGTGTCCACCGCGACGGCAGTTTCGCGCGGCACAGCGGGCAAAGGTCCATCCTTGGGGAATGACAGACATCGGTGGGCGCGGTGGTGGGCCGAGCACTGTTACGCCGGCGACCGAACACGAGCAGGGCAGCCGTGACTCCGCCGCCGCCCCATCATCGGTCGCCTCCCGCCCCACCATCGGCACGGTGACACGGCGAACACTCGCCAAGGCCTGGGATGACAGCCTGTTCGGCGAGTCCGCCCAGGCCGCGTTTTGGCAGACCCTCTCGTTGCCCCCGCTGCTGCTCGGCCTGCTCGGCAGCATCGGCTACATCGGCGCCTGGTTCGGGCCCAACACCGTCGACACGGTGCAGCGGCGGATCATCGCGGTCAGCGGCAACCTGTTCAGTCCCAGCGCGGTGGACCAGATCATCGCCCCCACGGTCGCGGACATCCTCTCCACCGGCCGCGGCGAGGTCGTCTCGGTGGGCTTTTTGATCTCGCTGTGGGCCGGCTCGTCGGCCATGTCGTCGTTCGTGGACTCGGTGACCAAGGCCCACGGCCAGTACGGGGTGCGCAACCTCGTCTGGCAGCGCATCTTGGCCATGCTCATCTACATCGCCAGCCTCGTCGTGGGCATCTTCGCGCTGCCCCTGGTGGCCATCGGCCCGGATCTGCTCACCCGGCTGCTGCCCGCCGCGGTGGCCGGGACAGGGGCGAGCGTGCTGGCGTGGGCGTACTACCCGGTGCTCACGGTGGCACTCGTCCTGTCGCTGAGTGTGCTCTACAAGGTGGCACTGCCCAACCGGCTGCCGTGGCGTCGCGGGCTGCCCGGTGCGCTGCTGGGCGTGGTGGTGTTCCTCGTGGCCACGGCGGTGCTGCGCCTCTACATCAGCTGGGTCACCGGCACCGGGTACACCTACGGCGCGCTCGCCGCGCCCATCGCGTTCCTGCTGGCGACGTTCTTCTTCGGCATGGGGGTTGTGCTCGGTGCGCAGCTGAACAACGCGATCCAGGAGCTGTGGCCGGCGCCGGGCCCCGTACACCCCCCGTCCACCTCACCCGAGGAGGTGGCACAGCACGACGGGGAGATCCGTGATCAGCGTGCCGCGGCCAGCAGCAGTGCGCCCACCTGCACTGCGCACGCAACGCTCACCGCGGTGAACACCAACACCCAGACGGTGGCCGGTATCCAGGTGAGTCGGGCGAGCGCGCTGGCGTCGGATTCGGCACCCTCACCGCGGTGATGCGACGAAGCCAAGGTGACACTTTCTCGCAGTGCGGTCACCACCAGGAACAGGCCCACCGTCACCACGAACGCGGTGACCACGGCCGGGTCATCGCGCCACAACACCAGGCCCGACGCCCCGAGGGTGCCACCCACGATCAGCAGACCGAACACGTTGCGGACCAACAACAGCGCCACCACCAGCAAGGCGTCCAGCCCGATCAGCGCCGCACCGCTGTACCCGGACACCACCGCCCACACCAAAGCGAGACCGATCGTCGGGGGCGCCGGGTACCCGGCCAAGGTGGAAGCCAGCACCCCGATCCAACGATGCCCACCGGTGGTGGTGGTGCACCCGGAGCTGTCCCTGTTCACCCGGATCCCCAGCACCCGGCGCCCGAACAGCAAGGCCACCAACACGTGCCCCATCTCGTGGACGATGGTCTCCGCGTACCGCAGCCGCACCCACACCGGTTTTGCAGCACAGCCGGCGCAGACCAGCACCAACGCGGCCAGCACCACCCACTGCGCGGGCGGTGCGGACAGCTGCCAACGCTGGTGGAGCCACTCGGGAACCACCGGTAGGGAACGCACGGTGGAGGTCGCTGCAGTGTTCATGCCGACCATGTGCGCGGTAGGTGCCTCGTCAACCCGTCACCCCCGCGTCAACCCTCGTCAACCCCGGCCAGGTTCACGGCAGAACCCCGTCGGTGCCCGGCAGCACGGTAATGCCCGAATCGCCTCGTCGCGTCACCGAACGCATCCACCGGGGTCGCACCCGCCGGAGGAAAGCCGCCACCAAGATGGCCAGCGCGAGAACACCGCCCAACGAATACAAGCCCACCGACGCCCGGTAAGCATCCAGGCGCGGCGGGGTGAAGCGGGATCCCTGACGGGCGACCATGTCGCCGAACGCCGTGGGCCCCACCCCCACGAGGACGACCACCAACTGGTTGGCGGGGACCAAGGTGAACACGGCATTCGGGTTGTCCGTGAACACCACCCTGGGTGCCATCGCATAACACCCGATCTGGGCGGTCGGGCCGGAAGCGACCCGGTACGTGCCGTCCGTGACGATTTCGGTGGGTACTGCAGGGGTGGACGCCACCGTGGTCTTCGACCAGTCCAACCCCACACAGCTGCCAGTGGCGTTCACCGGGGAGTAGTGCAGGTCCAAGAACACCTGCGCCTTATACCCGTACGTCCCGACAACCGTGACGTCCGCCGTGGTCGGCGCCGGTGAATCGACGCCGGTGACAACCTGTTTCACCGCCAGCCCGGGCGCCAGCACGGCGGCGACCGCGTTGGGCGAGGCCACCGGAACACTGATCGTGCCACCGGGGACGATCAGGTCCAGCACCCCGCTCAGCTGGTAACACCCCCGGGCCGACGTCGCCCCGACCGGGTTCACATCACCGGCTGCTTTGTACACCCCGTCACCGGAGATCAGGGTGGGTGCAGGTGCGGTGGTGCGGGCTGCGGTGGCCCACGCCGCGTCCGCACACGAGGGTGGGGAACGGGTGGGAGTGACCGGCCCGAGTGTGCTCAACGTCAACCGCGCCGGGATCCCGTGGGAGTTGCGCACGGTCACCGCAGCCTCCAGCGGCGCCCCGCCACCGGCAACACCGTTGTTGCTCACCGTGAGGACCGCAGTGGTGTCCACCACCGTCACCGGCGCCGAGGGTGGAGCCATCGCGGTGGCCATCGGGGTGGCGTTCGTGGTGACCACTGACACCAGGGCGGCGTAACACCCCGCGGTGCTCACACGTTGCGCCGGGGCGTTCACGTCTGCGTCGCCGGTGAAGTCCACCTTCGCGGTCGATGCCACCGGGGCACCGGCGAACGCGCCGGGGGTGACGGAGGAGCAGAAGGTGTTCGGGTCGATCGGCAACGGTCCCACCATGGTGAAGGTGGCTGTGCCGGAGTGGGAGTTCATGCCGGTGACCACCACACCGGGATGTACCTGTTGACCCACCGAAGTCGATTTTTCGCCGAGGGTGGTGCGCGCCACCGGATGCGCCGACTGGTCCACCGGCGCGGTCAAGGTGTCGCCCACCTGCTCCGGTGGGCTCAACGACAGCGCCGGGACCCCGCCGGGTGCGGTGGTCACCGACAGGCCGGTGAAGCTGTCCACCCCTACTCTCAGGTGTACCGCGGGCAGGGACGGATTGGTGGCGGTGAGGGTGGTGGTGGCAGTGCCCGCCGGGTCGGTGGTGGCGCTGCGGGAGCCCACCGTGGCGTCCGGGGAGGTGAACGCCACGGTGACCCCTGGTGCTGCTGCACCCGAGGCGTAGGTGACGGTGGCGCTGGCAGTGGCTGGGCGGGACAGGCTCAGCTGGGCGGGGTTGATCGCGGTGCTCACCCGCAGCGGACCGACCCGCTGCGAGGAGGTGCTCAGCAGGGCAGCGGTGTAGGCCCGGTCCAGGGTGGTCCCGTAACACGACGCCGACGTGTTACCCCCACCGGCGACTTCCTGGAACAGCTCGGCGATCGAGGCGGTGGCCGAGGGCCCGGCCGCACCGTAGGTGTGCAACAGAGCCGCGTACACCGCGATCTGGGCGGGGCTGGCGAACCCGTAGGAACCAGGGGCCACCGGGGTGACCAAACCGCCCCTGGGCGGTGCTCCGGTGTCGCCGACACCGTTGGTGAGGATGGGGCGCACCAGGTAGCCCGGTGTGCCGGCCCGGCCCACCGGCCAGGACACCAACGGGGTTGTCCGAGCACCCTGGGCACAGATCAGTCCGTCGCTGTAGGGGGCTTGCCCCGCACCCCACGCCCCGGGGGCGGCCTGGGCCGGGGCGATGAACGCGACCATGAGGACACCGGTGAGCACACTGAGGACAGCACCTGCTGCCGTCCACCTGCTCCGCCGGTTAGCTGCTGCCCGAGCACGGGCACGTCTGTTGGTCATCGGTGTGGGTTGAGGGTGCGGACGGGTCACCGTCGCACACCCGCATTCCTTCCTGTTCCTGGCGGAGTGCTGGGGTCAGTTCTCGTGTGCGTTTGCGTGCCAACCGGGTTCACGAGGCTGGTCCCGGACGTTGCGCCACGGCCCGACGTCCCGGACCACCTCCCGCGCCGCCGGATACCCGTCCCGGTGCCAGTCACCGACGGCGGAACGGGCGGCCTCGTGCGTTGTGGTGGAGTACGCCGACCACGGACCCTGCCGGGCCGGGTCGGACTGCCAGCCGTACTCCCGCTCGCCACCGTCGTCTGCACCTGGCAGACGGAAGACGGGCGGCATGTAGGTCGCAGACAGCACCGCGTCTCTGCCCGCTTCGGTGAGACCGGCCCGGATGGTGTTCTCCACGGAACCGTGCATGGTCCACACCAGACCGAGCTGTTCCAGCCTGCGCAGCGCCGGAGCAAGGGTCGAGCGGAACGGCCAGAGGTTTTCCCCGAGCCGATGGCGGGCGCCGAGCACCTCCAAGACCAGGTACTGGGTCGGCGGCAGCGCGTCGACGTCGAAGCGACGTTGCGCAGGCATGTCCATCACGCCCCCAACCCTCGGATGGCCAGTTCGCGGGTGGCGCGGGTGTCCGAGGCGGCGTAGGCGGTGCGCTGCGCCGGGGTGAGCAGGTGCATGCGCTCCCGGTCCACTTCGATGACCTCGATACCCAACGCCCTGGCCACCGGTTTCAAAGCGTGCTTGACACCGAGATCCGCGGCCATTTCCTTGTAGGCGAAGGAGATGTCCAGGTGCTGGTGGGGGACATCCGAGTCGTCGCCGCGCGACCACACCGCGGTGTACCCGCAGCTGTGGTCGCCGATGTAGTCGTACTTGGGGGTCAACCCGGGCTGGGGGATGAGGCGCAGTCCGAAGCTGCGCAGTGTCGAGCTGGGTGGGAGAGACAGAATCCTGCGCCGGGTGTACAGGAACGGGAGGTCGAAGAACGCGCCGTTCCAGGTGACGTTCAGCCCCGGTGGCAGGGCGGCAAGCTGCCTGTCGAGATTGAAAAGCATGGTGGCTTCGCCGTGGTCGGCGCCGTGGACGATATCTCCCGCTGCGGTGCTCACGGCGCACTCGGTGATCGCGGCGACCCGAGGGTCCAAACCGTTGATGGTGGTGTCCGTTTCCAGGTCCAGGGCGTAGATGTGTGCTCCGTCGAACACGGCGATGCCGCCTTCCTCGAGGTTCGGTGCTGCTTGCGCCCTCTATGTGGGCGGCCCGGTGTGCGTTGCCCATGAAAAGGGGGCCGGTGGTGGTCAGCGCCAACCGTTCTGGAGGGCGAGGTCCTTCATCCGCAGGACCTCGCGCGGTACGCGACGAGTGTCGGAACCGGCCGCCGACACGCATGTGTACATGCTTGCCTGTGTACAGGTATGCATGACAGCGTGTTCGCATGCTGACCATTGCCGTCGTCAACCAGAAAGGTGGGGTCGGCAAGACGACCACCACCCTGGGCCTCGCCGCCGCCGCCCGGGCTGCATGCCTGCAGGTCCTCGTCGTCGACCTGGACCCCCCGGCCACCGCCACCACAGCCCTGGGCATCAACGGTGAGCACCTTGGCGGCGCGGCAGCGCTGACCATCAACGATGTGCTCTACTCCGGTGACCTCGGCTGCGCCGCCGACGCCATCCACCCCACCGCCTGGGGTGAGCTGGTCACCGCCATCCCCGCCACCCTGGCGTTGGCGGAACGGGCCGACGACGCGAAGCTGGGCAGCGAGTTCCGGCTGCGCCGCGCGTTGGACGGTGTCACCGGCCCCGACCTGGTCCTCATCGACTGCCCACCGAGCGTGGGCCGCCTCGCCGCCAACGGCCTCGTCGCCGCCGACGGCGTCCTCATCGTCACCCAACCCTCTGCCGCGTCCATCGCCGGCGTGGCGAACATGATCGAAACGATCACTGTCGTCCAACAGTCCTACAACCCGCAGCTGTACCGGGCCGGGATCATCGTCAACGACCTACCAGCCCGGCGCCGCGAAGCCTCCTACCGCCTCGGCGAGCTGCGCGGCGCGTTCGGCGAGGAACTCCTGGCGCCCTACATCCCGGCGCGCGCCGTCATCGAGGAAGCGATGGGCGCCCACGCCCCGGTGCACGACTTCGGCTACCGGGGCGCTGAGGCCGCCGCCATCTACGACGCCCTCGCCGCCCACCTACTGCACACCACCGACAACGGAGGTCGATGAGCATGACACCGAAACCGCGCCCCGCGCTGAAGCTGGCGCCCAGCCGAGCACACCCACTGACCCCCGTACCGAACGGCCCAGAGGCGACGGGCGCAGAAAAGACGGGCGCAGAAAAGACGGGCGCAGAAAAGACGGACGCAGAAAAGACGGACGCAGCCGCCGCGCGCACCCCGACCGCTCAGGACACTGTCATGCTCAGCGTCCGGGCCACCCGGGAGCTCCGGGAACAGGCCCGCATCTACGCGGTCCGCGAAGGCATCAGCCTGCAACTGCTCGTGGAGCAGGCCCTGACTTCCTACCTCGCCACCCACGCTCGCTGAGGGGGCGATCAAGTACCGGCCGTGTGCTGGGGCACGTGCCGCTTCATCGCCCGCAACCGAAGCTCCTCACGCACCAGAACCCACCGCACCTGCAGGACGAACGCCACCCCGATCACCAGATACGCAGCGCTGCTGTCCTGCGCGACGAACAGGGCGAGGACGAAGACGTCGAGAACGACCAGGGCGAGGAACTCGTTCTTGCTCATGCCGGCGGTGTGTGCGGCCCCCGCCGAGGATCACCGGACGGAGGCGAGAACGCGGCCGACGATCGCCCTCAACTTCTGGTTGGAACCTTCGAGCATCAGCGCAGCACCGGGTGCTTGCTCTCCCACGTACCGCGCAGAAAAGCAGGCAGCCGAAGGTTGGCCCACTCGCGAATCAACAGGGTCCGCGACAGGTAGGAGTCTAGGTCGGCCTCGGAGCACGCTTCGCGGAGGACCGTGGCGCACATGGTGCGTGCCCGAACGGGGTTCGAGAGGTCGTAGCTGTTGCTCTGCGACTAGAGCGTGTCTGCTAACCCATAGGGCCTTGGTGCTCCACTATGGACTCATGGTGCGAGCTGATGTGATCTCTGACGAGTTGTGGGCCCTTCTGGAGCCGGTGCTGCCCGGAGT